>Ga0058698_10000044_pt1 | contig 71808 bp, 79 predicted proteins | sample AgamicAsSfe_FD_67288 | JGI IMG/M metagenome (GOLD analysis project Ga0058698, IMG submission 67288) | Agave microbial communities from Guanajuato, Mexico - As.Sf.e | ecosystem: Host-associated > Plants > Phyllosphere > Phylloplane/Leaf | place: Guanajuato, Mexico | collected 2012-05-30
TACTAGAACACAAGTCCAAGCACGAGGTCCACGGAAACTTACATATGCGTCCGAGACTTTGGCATCATGACAATGTTCAGTGCACCTAATAGACGCAGGTTCCATCTATTCCCTGTTAGTATATCACATCGTGAGCGTCTCCAGTATCTCGCGAAGGATATCAGGGCTGGCCTACAAGGTCTCTTGACAGCACTATGCATGGCTTTCACCGCAATTCACATGGCCTGTAAGGGGAAGAGAACCTTGCATATACCCCAACAAGAAGCCTCTCGACACCCTACACCATTTGCCAACCTTCCTGATGATATCCTCCTTAACATCGTCGATGTCCTGCCGCTTGCCGACGTAGTTGCATTATCGATGACCCATAAAGCTGCGGGCGCTCTTTCGAAGCATCACAGATAGCAGGTCAACGCGGATACCGGTGAACGATACCGCTTCCTGCGCCGCGTCGACCATCAACAGGCAGATTGATGCTTATGTAAGACCTGTGCACGGTACTTCCGGTGGACCAACGACAGAATTTCAACAGCGCACCTTTGCTGGACAGAAGATCACCGACAAGTGATCTGGATCACCCCGTGGCTGTTCCTCGATGACCACGTCCACACCATCGTCAAGCGAGCACGGTATCATAGACACAGGAGATATGGTCTACGGCAACCGGCCGTTGACAAATCATTCTGGTGGTCTTACTGGAAGATTACTACCAAGGTGGTCTTCACAAATGAGGTTCTCTCATCGTGTGTTCTGTACGTCAAGACCAGCACGGAATTTTCTCGTGGTACAAAAAGACGTCTTGAACCTCTTATCGCCGGGGATCATAGGATCGGCACCTGTCGCTGTCTCGGTTCAAACGCCGTCCGCCAAATCGCGGAAGATGCAATCACCTCCGTCTGCGCAAGCCGACATATCAATACAATAGCTCACTGCACGCCACGGTTCCACAGCTCCGCTCTTCTGAGCCAACCCTCCCACTCCTCTCGCTGCCTTGCCACGATCCAGGGGCTCTTCTGCCTCGCAGGACGCCATGCTAGCCTTTCCACTTTGTGTAGGCCTTTCTCCTCACCTTTGCCATCTTTTCCAATCCCAGCAAAGCTCTCCTTGATGTTAGCACTCTTAGCATTTGCAACGATGGCCAGGAACTTATCCAATAGTGCGTCGCCATTCTTGAGCCTGTCCCGCTTCGTGTCATCAATCTTCACCTGCACAGCCGGGACGAGCGGCTCGTGCAACCATGCTAAGGCGCTGTTGCTAGCTCCCTGATCGCCAATGACGATACCATACAGCTGCTGCGCTTCCATTGCCCGCAGATGTCGTACAGTCCCTTGTAACCCGACCAACTCGGCACGTAAGTCCGCAAGCTGCGACGAGTCGGTCCCTGCGCCGCTCATGGGGTCGAAGTCGTCCCTGGCAGCGTCTCTGGCTCTCGCCTGCTCAGTGCGAGTCTCCTCGGCGCTATCTGCTTGGGCTTGCTTGTCCTCCTTTTCGTTCTGCTCTTGCTTCCACTTGATGATCCAAACTCGCTGTTCCTCGAGCTCATTTTGTGCCGAGTCATATAATGCCCGCAGCTTTTGCTCGGCTTCTTGCGTATTCCTGAGTTGTACTTCTGCCTTTCCTAACCGTGTAGACGCGGTATTGAGGGCGGGTAGGCGGGCTTCGAGAAGCGAGAGGCGAAGAGCGCGTTCGTCGGCAGTGGCGATAGTGGTTGTTAGGGTGTCCTTTGTGGTGGCAAGAGTTGCTCGGAGAGTCGTTACATCGTCTGAAGTCGAGGTTGATAATGTGGACAGATTGGACTGTTTGAGGTGGGCGGCGAGCTCAGCGAAGGAGGATGGTATTGCTGGAGTGGTGATCGTAGGTGCTGGCGAGGTCGTGAGGTGTGCGTGGAGAGATGTGAGCTGGGTGTAGAGATGTGCTGTCTGGTCTTTAATGGACGATACGAACGCCTCGAGCCCGTCTGTTGTAAGATCGTTGTCTATATTCGATGACGTGGCTGGTACAGCCAGGCTGTCACGAACAAAGTCTTGGAGAGCTGCAAACAACGGTCCGCATATCAGCAAGCACATCTCAAGCTCTTCGTCAGTGCCAGGATTGAGACTTTGCTGCTGGAGTGTCAGATCATTGATTAGTCCAGCAATCTTATTGGCTGCCGTCTTTGCTTGACGCAAGTGCCTTGTTGGCTCAATAAATCCATTATTCAAAGCATCAGTGGCAGTACTTTGCTGCGAAGAATGGAGAAATTCAAGAGCAAGTAACATCGTATCTATGCTACGAGACACTAGCGTAGCTGTTGACCTCGAAGTATGAGGTAAATCGCGGGATTCCGAAATGTGTGTGAGTGTGAGCGAGTGTTCTTGCAACTGTTCACTGGCGCGGTCCGCATTAAACTCATCTGCCGCAAGCGCAGCCTGATGTCGTTCAAGCACATCTTCCACAGGCATGATTCGGCGCATCCCAGTCCGATACCAGCTCAAGTTTTCTACCGAGCATGTTTGTATGTCCTGAATAACCCGTTCGCAGTGGAATGCTATTCCTGCCAGACGATGAAGGACATCGCAGCAGGTAAGTGTGTGTTGTGCCAGCGTCGAGTCACCTATGGATATGTGCTCGTAGAGTTGCTGATATGATTGGCGACTCTTAAACAGGATCCTCTTCATCCGAGAAAGTGTCGCTAGTATATCAAGTGGTTCAGTGGCATTCTCGACCAGAAACAGACTGACGAGCTCCAAATGTTCCAATGCCTCCTGCGCCTGGAATTGACTCAGTTCGAGATCAGCTGCGCTCACTTGCGTCTTCGATGCAGCAGACTGGAGCTTTGTATTCAAGTTGATCAAATCTCGTGCTTGTGCATTGAGCTCTTCAGCTTGTGCTTCAGTGAGGTTCTTAGCCGATCGCAAGTCTTGAAATTGGGCCTGCAAAGCCGCTACCAGCTGGCGAAATTTCGCAATGGTAGCCTCGTATTCTGCAAGTTTGCCGCTTTGCTGATCAGATTGTCGCGCATAGTCAAATAACAATGTATCTCTTCTATCGAGCTCGGACTGTAACTGATTCTCTGCTTCGATATGACCATTCTCTAGCTCATCGTTGATCTCCTTAAGATTCTCCAGATCTTCGACAGTAAGCTGGAGTCCATCAACCTGTTCAGTAAGTGCCAGGTTCTTCTCGGTCAACTCCTCGATCATGTCATCTGCGCCTGCTGCAAGCTCAAGCTGTTGCCGTAGATCTTCTATGATCGCATCAGACTGGTCAACTCTTGCTTTCATTGCTGTATACTGCTGCTCAATGCCAGACAGCCTTTTCAGGTCCTCTTTCAAGCTCTTAATTTGACCACTGAGCTCAGCTTCCTGACTTTGGGACATCTCTCGTAGTCGAAGTAGGGCTTCTTTCAGTCGTTCGTTCGACTTTTCCAGCTGCATCCAACCCTGACTTGTCCGATCCTGCTCACTCACGCCCTTGCCGAGTTCTTCATTCTCTTCTCGTAACAGCTTGACTTCTTCATCAAGCTCTTCTGCCCGCAATCTGAGCACCTCAAGCTCCTCACGTAAAGTCTCCGCCGATTCCTCAGCCACTTCACGATCCAGTGTGGCCATTTCTAATGCAGCATCGTGATCTGTCTGTACGCCTTCGATGTCCGCAAGCTTTGCCTGAGAATCTTTCAACTGCTTCCGTAATTCTGCCAATTCCTGTTGTTGAGGTTGGAGCTTATTTTGTAGCTTTTGTATCACACTTTCGAATCGATCCCTTTCGACTCGGAGTTTCTCGAGAGCTGACAGCTTCTGCCGATCTTCTGCTCGCTTCCTTTCGATCATTCTGATTTTTGCTTCGAGTGCTTCGATCTCGCGACTTCTCCCAATCTTCAAGGCTTCTGCCGGGACAGAAAGTGATGGACCTCGCGTCCTTGCAGCCCGAGGCGTTTGGTCGACATCCTGTTCTGATTCTTTACCACCGTGACTTGAGCTTGATGAGTAACTTGAGAGTTGACTTGGGGTATCATATCGAGACTCTGTAACAGCGTTCGAAGACTCGCCATGCTGCTTAGTGATCTGCAGTGCTGGTACCGCTCCATTGTTCAAGACAGAGTTGGATCCTGAAGTAGTAGGTCTGGAGATATTGGTCGCTGGCCCGGGTCCACCACGTTGCGATGCTGCGCTTGGGAACCTCTGACTTGTGGCTGATGATATGACGGACGACGTTGATGGAGCTCGGTCTTCAGTCTCCTGATCCTGAGAGACTGGTACGGCGGATCGACTACGGCCATGTGATGAGGCGGTAGTAGGTCGTGACGAGAGACTTGGCCGTACTGGAAATCGACGATCGACTGGTGTTGGAGCACGATTCGAAGTCGAGCTTGACACAGAGATTGAGCGTTCGGATCTTGTAGATGTGTTCGCAAGAGGTCTTTGTGCAGATCTTTCTTGTGACCGCTCGCTCGGAGTCGGGCTTGGTGCCGTCAATGTTAGTCTGCGAGGCAATGTGGTGTCGACAGGACCTGAGTCTCGCGTCGTATCCAGGACTACTGATGCCTGTGCAACTGGCCGCGCATGACGTGTAGCAGTCCCTGGTGTCGGTAATGACGGCGGCTCTACCAGCACTTTGACGATAGCTGCAGGCCGTATAAAAAGACCATGCTTAGGAGCGCACTCAAAGTAACGCTCACCCTTTGCGGTGCCATCGTTCTTTCCGATAGGGCTGTCGAATTCGACGCCGACATAGTCACCAGGCGCAGCAGCGATGCGGCCGATGTAGCGGATGATTGATGCACGACCGAGGTTGTCTTCTATGACTTGTCCCACGCGATATGTCGTCATGATCTCGTGTGGGATAACTAGTGGATATTGTCACCATCGTGCTGTGCATGGATGATGTTCAAGGATTTTCCAGGCACATCGGACCTGAAACAAGTTGGAGACTGAGGTTGACGCGCCGAATCTGAAACAACACCACCTGAAGTCACGTGACCGAACACTTTTGGGAATTTGGTGAGATGGTTTGCAAAAGCGGAGAGTCCAGCTCTCATGCCACACTACATACACGAACCACAAACTAAGGCAAGAACGCAGTACCTCATCACCGAACCTCAGCCTCGTGTGTGCCACCATCCCAATGCAGCCGCAGCCTCCTCCTCGTCAACCTCCGATTGCTCCACCAGTACACGGCCGACCAACTTGGTTGTAGGCTGTCCAAAGATATCCTGAACGGTACTCCTAGCCTCCCTGTACAATCCTTTCACCCCAAAGACAGCCCTCGCTATCCCCACTTCGAGCACTTCGAGCTCATCGTCCATGTCAGACTCATCTCCGCCATCGTAGCCATCCTGGTTGTCATCGGGGCTCTGAACATTTCGCGCATACGCATCAAGCTCGATAGCTTCTGACGAGTGCCCAACGTGGTCAGATTCGATCGTGATCGTGAGCATTGCAACCGCATCAGCTCTGCTAGCATCGAGTTCGGCCAAGTTGTTTGGCATACTCACCGGTCTCGGCTGGTCAGCGAAGGCGCCTCGCTTGCTGCGTGCTCGTGTACCACTCGTGGCGATTGCCGACAGCTCAATTGCCGAGAAATTGTGGTGGTATATACCAAGCCCGTGGCTGACGACCTCTTTCTCGGTCGTTGCATCGCAGATGGGGCCGGCAGGTTGAACCAGGCTCAGGCGATGCCGTAGTGTTTGAAGTCGGGAGAGGTGGCCTGGGAGATCGGGAAGCTGCGGCGAGGACTGTGGTAGGCTTGGTAGAGCTGGAGATAGCTGTGCAGACAACTCAGCCAGGGTGTTGTTGACAATATGATCAGGCATGGTGTAAGTCGTCTGTGGGAGGAGAAAGACCGGAGTAGGAGGAAGAGGCTTACGCTTGACGTAACTGGAAGTACTCAGCCTAGACGCCGCGACCTGGATGAAGCATTCGGCATTGTATGACTCAACTGGCGGATTCATGGAAGCAGCGGTCCGCGGACTGAGAATGATAGGATACTCTTCATCGTCGTCTGAGATGAGAGTCTCAGCCTCTGCTGGAACTGCTGCAACGAGCGAAAGAGGTGATGATTTGAGAGGCGTCGTCGCACCCCGAGTCAAGGAGGCAAGCGCACGCTCCTGATGAGCTAGGTGACCATTATCCGAAACTGTCATAGCTTTGCGGCGGCTGCTGTTTCTGTCTGCTGGGAGAAGTGCGGGAAGCTCTGCAATCGTAGTCTTGGTCGAAGCCGGGAGGTAAGGAGTAGAGGTTGCATATCGTGCAGGAAGGGAGCCGAGAGGATACTTTGCTGGAGATGTGTAGACAGTGGCTGGCAGAGTGATGCTTTCAAGCTCTGCACGATTGTCACGACTGCCATTGATGCTGAAGCTGGAGAAAGAGACACCAGAGTCGCGTGCTTCCGGAGGATGCCTGTAGCCTGTTGTTGGGCGGCGGACTATAGCTTCTGGACTTTCAGCATACAGGTGAGGAGTTGACTTACTGGTTGAAGCTGAGCTGTAAGGCATGCCATCACCTTGTCCAGCAGCCGAAGCGGGTCGTAAGGTGTCGGAAGGACGGAAGTGGAAGCCTTCGTCGCGCAGGTCGTCGTAGATGTCGGGCTGGTATTGTGTGATCTTTGTGACATTGGAGACGAAGCGGTTGAAGTTGCTCTTCTTGTTGCTATCCTTGGTCTTCGAGAAGGGGAAGAGGTTGCTAAAGAAAGGCATGGTGTTGGTAGAGTATGGTAGAAGAATGTGGGTGATGTAGATAGAGAAGACTTGATCTAGCAGCTCGATCAACGAGGTTTGTAGAGAAGTAGTCTGGTGGGTAGAGAATGAGCAGGAAATCGCAGAGAGTAGAGATGCAACTGAGGAGACAACAAAAAGATGGCACAACGAGAAGCCTTTTGTACTGGGCGGACATTTTGACCTGAAACACACTTCTTGCACAATGTCGCTGTCAGGGACTAAGAGAGTATTCAGTGTCGTGAAAGAGCTCTTTCACTCCATAGTACCATGACGTATTTCTTTGTGCTTTGAGTACTTGAAGTGATTGGGAACAAAGAGTCGAGGTGAAAGACAAAGAAGTTGTGCATATGCTGTTTGTGGGCAGTGTGTTGGGCGTGTGAGAAGTCTAGGAACGAGGGTGATACGAAGACCAGAAGGTGCCGATCGAGGATACTGTCGTGCGAGTGGATTCAGTATGCGGTCCTGCCTACCTGGTCCTTTCCAATTACCATTACAACCTGTCTCTGAATAGTCTTCATCCACTCCGATCACTTCATGACACCCTCACAGGTGGCAGTCTTCCTCTCCAAGCCAACGCGCCCCATCCCGCGATCAAACATAATCCCCCCAGTGGCGTCACCGGTCCCAATGCCTTGAACCTCTGCGGATCCAGTACAAGTAGATATATCGAGCCTGAGAACATGGTCATACCAGCTGTGAACAGACCCATGGCGAGCTTGTTTTGCGGTGCGGCAACGGTGGTAAGGAGGAGGACCCCGGAGTGGATGAGCTATTGTAAGGGGAGCGGATCAGTCGTCTGGACACTGCTATCTGCAGGTGAGCTCCGCGGATCGTGATATTGAAGAGCATATGTTCAGTTGCATTGTGACGATATAAAGGTCCATACCTGATACTGTGCTGCTGTGCCCCAGTTTGCGAGCTTGGATGGGTCTGCTATCCGGTTTTCTGGATGTATATCAGCCAGACACCCTGGACATTGTGGCCGCTCGTCGTACTTAAGCCATGAGCTCCAAACGCGCCAAAGAGAACAGAAGTTGCGCCATATAGGGATCCGACTGTCCAGAATACAGTAGCCATATTATCGAAGTGAATGAAGCGGACCTCACGGTGCGAAAGTACAATGATGTCCTGCGATGATGCAGGGCTGGAACGCCGTTGAAATCTGAACAAGGGTCCCCACATGATTTATCTGTTAAGTGTATATTCTAACACAAATTTTGTGATCGTTATTGAAGCCCGACTAGCTCAATTGGCTAGAGCGTCAGACTTTTAAGACGGTATTTATCGCTTCGAAGTTTCATCTGAAGGCTCAGGGTTCGACCCCCTGGTGGGGCGTTCAGTTTGGCTTTTTTGCACTTTTTCTTTCCATCAAATTGACCTCTTGGTCAAGAAAAAGCGTTTGCGCTTACTGGCTTCGTTTTGCCAATCATGTAACGGGAGTTATAGGCTGTTCAAAATGGTCGCTTTTTGGGCAGATGTGAGCGGAAACTTTGTGGAGAAGTTTGGAAGAATGCGGGGTTGGAGGGCCCATGTGGAACATCATGCACAATATCCCCAACTTCTGCCGCAGCTGGAGACTTCAATTTGCGTGCGCTATGGTTCTCATTGCGATATTTGATCATGAACGAACACCATCAATCGATCTGCCTAATCATATATGCGGGCTTCGACCATTCGAGCTTCAACATTTTACGAGGGTGGTACGGCGTAATTTTGCATTTGGTGACAGCTGCATCAACTTTTTGAACTCTTTGACCAGGCCAAAATGATTCCCTGGCTCTTGCGCATCTTTTGCCATTGCCAGCTCACACTTGCATGTCTGTAGCGTAAATTATATGCTTTTCAAAGTGGTCGGTTTTCTCGGAATTTGTGAAGTTCGACTGAAATGCGGGGGATCGTGAGTAATCGCGGGGCGATCCTGCGAAATCGAACAACATTATGTCTTTGTCGTTAAACACGATACATGCACCATCAGTAGTCCGGGACTGACTTTAAATGCACTGCGCGCGCATGGCATCGAGCCCCTTCGTCAGAATCAATCTTGAAGTGCTGCCGCCATTTTTGGAAAATCCGGGGAAATTTTTCGACCCCCTGGTCCTATTGAATGATGTTCTGGTGACTGCATAGAATGCGGGGAAAGTTGTCGGCCTCTCTTCGGCTCAAGCGGCGCTGTGAACATCATCGCAATCAAAATCGTCTGCCACATTTGATGCGTATCAAGCAATCTAAAACATGTCAAAATCGTGTCCCGTATTGCTGGAACTCGGCCGAATCCTGTGGCTCGAATTTTGAGGTCATACGACCATTTTTCAAAAATGCGGGGTAAGGGAGGTTTTTCCCTCGTTCACTGAACAAGGATCCGACCTAGACCTTAGAGTTTCTAGGTCAGCGTCGAGCATGATTTCGAGATTTTCAGTCGTTGGTCATGAGACTGGAGTTCTACTTGGAGAGTGCCGTACTGCTCTCTAACCGTTGAACGCCCTACTGCAAACGTATCGTCGACAACCCGGCATAGCAAGAAGATAGCTTTCTATCAGCAAGCAGCAGATGTCATATCTCTACGGCACTCTTCATCATGTAACAATACAGAAACGTATTTTACACAATCCATATGCACTTTCAGCATTAGTTGCCCTTTCCATGTACACCATTCTCCATATATGCAGCCAGTCCATACCGTCGTGAATGCCTTTCCTAGTAGCTTACCGCCCACCACCACCATAATCTTCATCAGGCCGCGGCATATTCCCTGTCGCAGCCTTAATCTGTTGCAATTCCTGCAAGCTATCTTTGTGAACGCCCGTCTTCTCCTTCTCTATCTTCGCCCTTTCGCTCTCTGCCGATGGTTGCGACTTGTCCTTCGCTTGCCCAACATCAGCCTTTACTTTCTCGCCATCAATCTTCTTGATGTTTTCGACCTGAGCCACGGGCTTCGCCTTTTCCTTCTCTTTCTCATTCTCACCTCCCTCGGCCTTCTCACTGTCGACCAATTCCCGCGCCTTCTCAGCGCTAGCCGGAATGCCCGTCGCCGTTGGGTTAAACGATGTCGCCACCTGCAGCACACTAGAAGTGTCTTTAGCTTGCGCAAGCTTCTTCTTCTCCTCAAAGAGAGCTTCTTGCTCAAGTAGCTCTTCAGTCACTTCGTCCGTCTTTTCGCCATCGCCCAGTGCATCATCCTCAGACACTTTCGTATCACTCTCCGGAAAAGCTTCATCCGCACCTCCAAACCGATCATCATCGAACGCACTCTTCACCACCCCAGCCTCCTGCTCCGCCTTCTTCCTCGCCATAAACTCCGGATCCGCGCTCCCATCCAGCGGCTCATCTGCCCGCGGCGGACATACATGCATACACTGCAATAACTCACTCACGGGTATCCTCGCATAGTTCTGCGCTTCATCGTCGACACCAACTCCGATAATGACCTCATCATTCAAAAACCCGGTGTACTTGTCCTGCGGCTGATCGTCGAATCTGCCCCAGCTGTAGGCAATTGACACTGTGTATGTGAAGACAGCAAAGTTCTCTTTTCCACTGCCATAGTTTGCGACCATTTCTTCGTTCTCGGCGTCGTCGTCCCAGTTTTCAGCTGGGTCCCAGCCGCCGGCGGTTTCGTTCGCTAGGAGGATGGGGTGAGAGGACATGGCGAGCATATTAAAGGGAGGAGTGCTCGACCAGATGACGAAGTACCGTTCGTATCGCAGGGGCAAGTGGTAGACGTTCTTATGCTTGTGGTGAATAAGCGACCAGAAGACTGTATTCTCTGGTCTTGAACGGCATGATCCGTCAGAACGCTCGCAGAGGATCAGCCTTAAAGAGTTGGTAGCTTGATGCCATGAACCTCCTAGATCCTCATCCTTGTTCTTCAGCGCACCTTCCTGAAGGCAAGGCTGCTCAAGAGGGTCAGTAAGATTTGGCGTGGAAAGTCCACCACCTAGAAGTTTAGCAAATGAACGTGTGGCAGGACCAATATCGTAGTGAACGTAAGTAGAAACACTCGTAGAAAAGAACATCCAGTTCTTCTCAATAGAACCACGACTTTCCGGTGGATTCCGCGTGAGCTCAGTCAGATGAGGATATGACTGCAGAGGGCCGAATGAAGGAAACTTCGGATTTGATGAGAGTAGCGGATCGAGAGGATAGTGTAGCTGACGAAGGTCAATCACCCAAAGACCAAAGCAGGCGTAGCGTGATCTGGAAGTTGTTAGCATGAGTTGACGCTACAACACAGGTTACGCCATACTGAGTGTTCAGAACCATCAGAGGCTCGCCCTTTCCGGTCCAGAAGATACGCGGGTCGTGGAAACCGGGCACGTCCATAAGAATGCCAGTACCCTCTCCACAGCTCTTCGCAGGCGTCGGCGGCACATTCAGCGTCACCGGCGGTGTTGCGCATCTCATTCCCTCCGCCCCTCCAAGCAGATACAAATCGTCCTCATCGCATGGCCGTTCTCCAGGCCTGGCCTCACTAGCATTCGTGTAACAGATATTTGCCTCGCAGATAATGTTCAACTGCATACTTCCATCCGTCTGTACTCTGCTAACCAGCAAATACTGGTTCTCGCTCCAATACGGCAACGACAAGATTGCCGGGTTGAGGTAGCTTCTCTTTTCATTCTCACTGTCGCCATAGAGTATCATGCTGATTGGCCGTAACATATATGGCAGTCGTATATGCCCTGTGTACCGATTCGGCTCCGTCCTACATTGCAGAAGCGGTCTCAGATATCTATTCTTGGCTGGATCCACATAGTGCGGACCTTGCATGGACTCATTGAATGTCGTTGGGTCTGCTTCGGGGTCGAGATCAATCTCTGCGCCGAATTCATAGTACAGCTCGATCTCCGGCTCGATGTGCTTGCCGGTTTCTGGATCTTGGACGATGAAGGCGCGTGATGTGAGGTCGCTGACTGCGACGCGGTTTCGAGGGATGGTTACCACTGGCTGGTCTACCACGAGGGAGGAGAGATAAGAGGCCGGTGAGCGATGAGACGAGCGGTAGATTACCAGAACTGCCAGGCAAAGCAGTGCCGGGAGGAGAAGCCGTCGGAGAGGTATGTAGAACATCTTGAAGTGGGATTGATTAAAAGGCGTGGTAGGCAGAAGAGCGATGCTCAGAGGAGAAAGTCAGAAGGACGCGTCGATCACATCAGATGGTGAAGATGAAGAGAATGGACGGTACTCGTCACGAACGCCGTCGCGCAAGACCAGGGTCAACTGGAATAAATGCCGAAGTGAGGGGAAGTGATGGATCGCAGGACAGTTCGTCTCATGTAAAGGTTGCGGACAAACCCTCCTGAAAGTGTGGAGTCTTGGCACTCAACGACTATCTTCGTGGTGTCACACGACGGCGAGAGTCCAACACACCATACCAAGTCAAGTCAAGTATCCTATGGAACGAGCAACTCGGACATTGCTCTGGGTGAGTACCGTCGACCGCTTGTCGAAAGTGACAATGTCCTAGAAAGGCCCGTAACTACAAAAGACGGGAAGAGTACTGTAGACTATCTAGCCTGAACAGGATGATTGACAACATTAATGATTCGCTTGTTTTCATCTTCAATATTTGTACAATAATTGAACACCATGCCGACTATGCTCATCTCCTACTTCACTTCTTCTTGAGCGGCGTCGTCTCTTGCGCGCCATCATCAGTCTCATCATCGTCGTCGTCGTCGTCATCATCTTCATCTCCTTCAGAACCTCCCTCCTCCTCATCCCAATCTCCAGCTTCTAGTCCGGTTCCTCTGATGCCAAAACTCAGAAGAAAGCCGATCAGTGCAATACCTCCGAAAATTCCAAAAGCAAGGGCTTCCCCCTTTGGCTTGACGTGCGTGGAGTAGGAGAACAGTGCGCCAGCAATGAAAGGTCCAATCGCTCGACCTGCAGCAGAAAGGGTTTGTGCTAGACCGTTGAGCGTGCCCAGAACAGAGTGGTTCGGTGCGGAGTTGGTGATCTATGTCGTAATCAGCGAGAGCAATGACGATCGAGTATACCACGATACTTACCAATAACAGTGCCGAAGTCAGGCTGCCGACGGTGGCCACTGTTTTGATGATCAACACAATCCCAAGCTCTGTCCACAACGCGCCTTTCCCAACACCAAGTCCTGGCTCGCCCGACTCCTCTTCCTTGTACGCTACAAACGGCATGAGGAAGTAGGCTAGCACAAACAGGCCTAGCCCGATCCTGTACGTCGTCCTGTTGCCAATCTTATCTCGCAACCGACCAAACACACCAACCTGGAATAGTATGGTGATTGCGCCTGCAAATCCCAACGAGATGCCAATCTCTTCAGGATTCAGATCCCGACCTGTAGGTGCTGCTGCTTGGGCAAATACAGGATATAGTGAGTTATAGGATATGTTGCTCAGTTGGAAAATGAAGAATGTTGCGAGGATGAGGATAGTGTCCCGATTAAGGACGTCTTTCGCATGAAGGTGCGTGGTATCCGGCTCAGTAGTAGAGTCACCACCCTCTGTAGCCTCATCTTCATCTATCTCTGATTCGTCGTCATCTCCTGAGCCGGGTCGTGTATATGTTGGTCGAGTACTACCACCGAGGAACTGCCAGAACTGCGGAAAGAGGTTTTGGAATCTCTTCCCAAATGGAGGCAAACCTTGCACGTCTTCTAGACTCTCCTCCAGGTACAGTATGGTGATGATAGCGTCCACTAAGAGAATACCGGCACTCAGCATGTTCGGCACCAAGTATGGATACGTCTTTGTCATCTCAGTTCCTCCTCTTCCAGCTAGCAACCCACCGAGCAAAGGGCCTGTGATGCCACCAATGCCGTATATGACAGGGAGATATGTGAAGGCCTTGCTTTGATTGCTTCGATCCGTAATCTCACCCAGGCACGTACTGATGACTGCCTGATTACCATTTCCCAACCCCATGAACACCTGCACCAATATCGCCTGCCATAACGTCCTGCAAAATCCGAATGCGAAGAAGCAAGCTGCTGTTGTTATTGTGCCAATAAGGACCACAGGTTTCCGGCCAATCCTATCCGACAGCCAGCCCCAGAAGAAGTTTGTGCTAAACTGAGCCAACGCGAAAGAAGAAGCTATCAGCCCAACGTATAGTCCTTCCTGACCTCTGGCGACTTCGGGAAATGTGGATGCCATGGCAGGAAGATATGGAGATATGGAGTTAAGGGCGGTCTGCTCGGCAAGGGCTATAACGGCAAGCACGGCAAGTTGTTTTTTGGGTAGCGGTGTCTCTCGATGCGAGGCGGTCGATCGACTAGAATGTGGTCGGCTGGAGCTTCGTGGTCGGTCGTCATGGTCGTGGGCGGACGGTGTGGAGGCTGGCGGCTTGCCTCGAGATGTGGGCGGTTTCGTGGGGAAGGTTTGGTAGTGAGGTGTCATGGATTGTTGCCGTGAGGGCACTGGTCTTTCGGACGGAGGCATTGATGGCGAGTGTGACGGGCCTGAGAGTGGACGGTAGAAAGATTGTGCAGGTAGCTGAATGTCCCGCAGCAGCTTGTGCACCAGAAGTGCTGAGGTGAACTATTCGACGTGTGAAATTCGATAATGGGTGCGGTGATTCCTGAGCCAGCGTCACTCGAGTGACTCAAGCTGCAAGCGCATACATAAGCTGCCTGGGATAGTGGCCTGTGTGAGAATATCGTGCTACTGCAGCAGCTACTGTGAAAGTTCGGATGGAAACAGGAATCATGAATGGCTGTGACGTTCGTGCTCGGCACGGACTTCGTACCGCTCGAGCTCACAACGTCCAATGACGATTTATTCACTCCTTGGACTGCTTCATAAGGTAAGGTACTCACTGCTCAGTCTCATATGGAGGCACTCGCAATCTGCCTGCTTGAATATGGTACAATCTGCTGAAGCGGTCTCCCATGAACGCCTTGCCCCAGTATATGCCCTTTCATATGCATCGTATCGTACACATTCCCTCAACATATCCATGTCATATGCGTATTGTACATCATGTGCATCGTGCTTTTGCGTTCGGATCCCTCCATCTAGAAACCGACCTTTGGCTTGTCCTCCTCATCTTCATCCGTCCAGAAGATCTCTTTCATCTGTCGTTCCTGCAACAACATGATTAGCAGTCGTAGCACAACCCAGGGTCACATCGCCAAACATACCTTTTCGTTCTCGATATACCTCTCGAATGTTGCCACACTCGGATCAAACACGCTTCCCTGATACACCTCGGGTGGCAAAAATGCGCAACTCTCCTCCTCTTTCGCCAGATACCTGCACACATGCATATGCAAATATATCGCCACCTTGGTGTTTCCCTGCTCTGTAAGATGATACCGTGGTGGGTCATACACCTGCCTCCAGTTCCCGAACTCATCATCCACCTCCTCAATCTGCTCAATCACGTCCGGATTCGTCGTTTCCAGCCCGTCAAAGTCTAGCCAGCCTGACGTATCGACCCAGAAGACGCTGCGATCGCCTTCCTCACGAAGTCGGCGGACCACGTTTTGGGAAGCGTGCTCCATTTCGCCTCGGAGTGGCCGCATGACGAAGATTGGTATAGTTGCGGGGGCATTGTCCTCGGCGAAGGACTCGACGCCGAGGCGTAGCATCTCGATGGTGGCCGGGTGAGTCGGGTAGGCGATCGCACGGACGGCCTTTATTAGTGAGATGAGGGAGGCCTCGTAGTCGCCATAGAGGGAGATGAAAGGACGGTCGTATTCTGAGGCGTGTGCGGTCATGGAGCTGTAATCGGACGCGCCGACGTTGAAGATTAGGACGTCGGGAACGTAGGAAGAGAAGGGCCAGGGGTGCTCGAAGTGGGGAGAGTCGACAGGGCCGCTGGAAAGGAGACAACGGATTAGTGATGCTTAGACTATCATGGGTGATACATACCTTCGAAAGAAGACGTCTGCCAGACTATGCGGAGTTCCCGTACCATTCACGCAGTTCTGCATCATGCACATACCCTCTACGCTTGTGCTGACATGATCAACGCCAAACATCTCACCCAGTAAGTAGTCCCAGCCCGAGACGCCAGCCAGCATGCCGGCGGTTTGAGTGTATATCGAATTTGAGAAACCCTCGTTCGCATACGCCGGCGCATCTGTCACAATCTCCACCACCTTCTTGCGCCGCTTCAGCTCGCCGTCCTCGTGAGACTCCTCCTCGGGGTCGAACCCATGCTTCTTGAGAGTGATATCCGAGGCGTCATGACCAAGCAAAAGTCGGCTGAGCCCAAGACGATGCTTCTTGCCCACCTCTTCACTTTCGGCATCAAAGTCGTCCATCTCGTCGTGAACTGTGTCTGCTACAGACCCCTCAACAGCGAGCAACAACCCTCCTTCATCAAGCCACAGCCCATCTACCTGAACCGCGCCATTCGGATTATCTGTCATCGGCGCTATCACACGGAGAGTGTGGAAGGTGTTTGCATCGAGCTCTTTCATGACTATCGAGACAAGACCTGAAGCATTTGGCATGATGACATATTCCTTCTCGTCGATCAGCGCGAGCAGCGAGACTGGCGGCGCGCTAACTCGTAATCTTGATGCTGCGGAGAACGAGTAGTGTTCTGAGTTGTGCTGTCCTAGAGGTGCCTGCTCAGGTACGACCAGATTGGTAGCCTTGCCATTGTCTTTTGCGTTGTGTATCGACAGCATCACGGAGGTCGTATTTGTGACATTGAGATCAAAGTAGACGCCTAGATTTTGATAATATTTCATCAGCTCTTGCTCTTCCTCTTTTGCGCCAGGCTGAGTACCAGGTCGCATGACCTACCAGGAAACGTCCCATCCACTCTCAACCTATTTGGCGCAGTCGTCCACCTTCCCACATAATGTATCTTGTTATTCGATGCCGGTAAGAACTTCATGCCTCGAACAATGTCAGGCTGGAAGAGGTCTTTCAGCGTTGATCGCACTTCCGGTGAATTGAGGTCGAGATCAACAACGCCATTGCCGCTCCATATGATCGTGAGGATGATTATGACGACGAGGAATAGAACGATTGGCCGAGTGAGATATCGTCGCACGCGCCACCACTTGTTGGCTGGACGCATGGTCGGGGTGTGTGGACGGTCGAGGAGGCTCATTGCGGAGAAAGGAGGACGGGCACTCGGTATAGTGCAGGTGGAGCTCGGTCGCAGACGAGAGAGTCGTGGGCAGGGTCGCTTAGAGACCGGATACTATCATGGCGCGCATGAAAGCAGAACCTCCGAGCACGTTGTGACTGATGTCGTGTCGTAGGCTTTTTTAGAGATGCGCGTAGTGAACGTGCTTGGCGTCGGGCGTCCCGGGCAGAAGATGGCCGTTGGGCAGTGAAAGCGTTTCATGCAAGGGGCAAGGGGTTAAATAATGTACTGATGATGATATTCTTCTCGAACATCTACACACTAAGTATACACACTCAGCAAGTCCTACTCCTCGGACATGCACCCATTATCCATTAGTTCGCTCTCTTCCTCGCTCTCCATGCTCATGCAATATGTCGTCGTCTCTTTCTCAATTGCTTACCGAGTTCTTCTTCGACTTCGACTTCTTCTTTTTCTTGGGCTTCGACTTCGGCGTGCTCGCCCCAGCTGTTGCACCATTCTTCGAGTCCTCTGCTGGCGTGACATCGCCACTGCTCCCCTCATTGCCCTCCAGCACAGCAATGGACGTCGATCTATCCGAGTCCTCATCCTCGCCACGGGACGGAGTTGTTTCGAGTACAAGCTTCTTGACACCACCAGCATCAACAACACTCTCCGTGATACTTCCGCTGCGCGTTGTACCGGTCTTCTTCCGATGGTGACGGCTGTGGGAAACGTGCTTGGGCGATGACCCACCCGACTTCAGACTCCCGACAACGCTGTTACCTTCACCGTCCGACTCGTGTGATCGTACGCGACCGAAGACTATCTTCTCAGGCAGCTCCGGAAGATTATCACCATCAGCGGTATGTGACTCCGGGAATCCTTGGGGCAGATCACTGTTCTCAGCTGCAGCCTCTACTTGTGCCACAAGAGTTGCTGCAGCAGCAGACGGCTCAGTCGATTCACTCTGTTTCGCATCGTGCTTGTCTTCGTTGTTGGACGTATCAGTGTCACGGTAGGATCGCCCGCCATCCAGCGTGCCATAGCCATTTGCGTTACCATTCTCGCCACTCTCAATATTGAAACCAGGCTTCATAAAATCTTCCCCAATCCCGTGCTGCGCATCTGGATTTACAGGCACAACGAACTCGCCTTCCTTGACAGCAGGATGTTCAGGTATCGTCCCGACGCCAGGCTTGATTCTGATCGTGTTGACGCGAGTCTGCTTCGGTCGGCTTGCAGCATTAGAAGGACCAAGGTTACGTAGCTGATCTCTCAAGTCTGGTCCAAACTTGGTGAAAGGACCAGCTCGAGCCCCAGTATTGGCAGAACCGCCACTACTGCGCCGACGCAATAGTAGCGAGGCCCTTGATGATTTAGATGGATCACCAAGAGAGACGGCCGATGCTCGATGTGCAGGATTTATTTTGCCATCACCTGAGGTCGGTCGGAGGAGAGGTTCTCTCTCCGAATCACCCTTCGGCGGCTCATTCTCAGCATTCTCTGTATCATTGGACTGTTCTTGATGCTTGTCGGCAGCGATGTCTGCTTTAGATGCTCTAGCTTTATGTGTTGGTGCTAGTGCCGTCCGTCGGATAGCTTTGTGAATGTCAACATATACGTCGGATTCGTCGATAATCTCCTCTCCGATCAGCTCCTCAATGACATCTTCGAGTGTAACAACTCCCAGAGCGCCATGATCATCACCGGGGAAGTCTGATACCAGTACCATATGTGACTTTCCTTCCTGGAAGAAGTTGATGATATCCAAGCAGCTAGTCTCAGGCGAGGTCTCCGGTAGAGTAGCCAAAGAAAATTCATTGACGTGTTTGTGGTCTTCGGGATCGTAGGTGATGAGCATCTTGACGAGGAGCATACCAACAAAATCGTTTCGGTTCTTGGGCTTGTGAATAGGAATACGGGAATATCCCTCTCGCATGATCTCGTCCATCATTTCTTCATCTAGGCATGCATCTGACGGCAATGTGAACACATCATTTATTGGTGTCATGATAGCACCAACTGCCTTAGCTTTGAGGTCCAACACGCCGCTGATAATGGATACCTCGTCTTGATTCAGCCCTTCATTTTCAGCATCACCCAGCGACTGATGTAGTGTGACCAGAGTCTTCAGTCCAGCTTTCTTGTAAGTGGTGCCATGGTCTTCTCCCAGGAGGTAATCGAGTAGTTTAGCAACAGGCCACGATACGGGTGCGAAAATCCACATCAAAAGAAGGACGAACGGAGCACAAGCTGCACCAATAGGCAAGCCAAAGCGAACGCAGATTGATTGAGGAACGATTTCACCGAAGATGACTGGGACGTTGTTAGCACTGTCAAGTCACTTGCAAGAAGATTCTACGCACTGACGAGGACTGTACTGCTGATTGCTGCAGCATATCCTCCACCGATGGAACGATCGAGCACAATTGGTAGTGTTTCGTTCGTAATAACATTGCCGACGAGGAGAGTGACCAGTACCCAGTGTTTGCCCTTCTTGAGAAGGTTCAACACCTTTTTGGCAGATTTCTTTTCAGCACCTTCTCCAGATTCGGCGATCACTTGGAGGTATATTTCATCTTGTCCCATCAGTCTATACTCAATTATCAGCAATCTGTCGTCCGATCATTTCCGTGTATATGCATACGCAATAGTGAGACCAGCGAAAGCTCCTCCTAGCAGCACCAGCAGCAAAGCCACACTCAGATATATCCATAGTTCCGCGTCTTCTGGTGATCGTGGCTCGTCGGGTACGTCGCTATGATGATGCTCTTTGTAGATGTCTACCGAGTTTGTGAAGGGTCTTGCACAAGTTACAGCTGCATGGATGAGGCCGACCAGTAGCAGGCGAGCAGAGGACAATGCGGATACTCCGTAAATGGACTTCTTCGAGGCTTGTGACCGAGCCGATATTGTGGCGACCATTGAGGGCTTAGTCCTTGAGAAGCTCGTACTGAGCAATTGCTGGGCTGTTTTCGAGTTCGAGGCTTTTTTGCTGGGCCTCGAAAATGCCGCGTCCAGCTGTATTGGTTAATACGAAGTGGTACTATTGAGACGACTTCATAGGATCAACAAGGTGGTGTATCAACAAAGGGCGCTGCTGTTTTAGATACTATGCAGCTCTACAACATGAGACGAAAAAGGTGTCTTTGGCAAATCGGAGGCTCCCGTCTACGGAGCAAAAGCGGCTGGGCGAGCGCGAACTACCAAACACGTGCAGGCAGAAGCCCCGCAAAACAAGACGCCATTGACCTACGTTATTGTCTGCCACGTCAACTATCGTCACATCGTTTAGACAACATGAAACAAACACTGATTGGCTCGACCATATCATCCCCTTCTGCTCGTGCGTTGTGTCTGTACACGACCCAATAGGGTTACATAAAGGCACCCGGCATGCTGCCTTTGTCTCCTAACAATGCAGATGTCCCTCCTGCTTTGTCAAAAGACAAGAGACACCCTACGAGTCTGTAGGAACAGAGTGAGCAGATCTCTGATGCGACACAAAGATACAAGACCGAGCTCGGAGCAGATCGGAGCAATCCGAGCCCTCGAGTATGAGCTTAGCGCCAGCGTGTGTAACCCGAGGGCCGTGTTTGACAAACATGCCCCGATGCCTTTCAAGTCTTTGTGTCCCTTACGCTTTTCTGCTGACCGATTCTTGTTCATCTATATATACCATTTCGCTGCAAAACGTGAATTGCATGCCGTCACAGTGATGCTCGATGTGCCATGATACCGTGACTTTGCGGAAGATACCTGGCACAACTGGCCACACTGTCAATACAACTCAGGAACAAAGCCATTGCATTGTCAAGATCTATAGCATTATCTTCGCATTTATCCTTTGTTACTTGCTATTCAGTTGTCCAGCTTCTTTCTTGTGAAGCTCTTTTATACCTGCATGCCCACTTCCTGTCTGCCTGCTTTCAGCACAAACAAGATTACCACTATCCTCGCTGCATCCCCACACCCATACACCTTCTTCGGCTACATCAACCTGCACTGACCTTACAGATACTTACCCTCTTACCTTAAGCCACCACTCGCTGCCGCCCGAAATGCAGCGCACACAAGCTCGACCACACACTGTGGGGGACTTTGTGGATCCCGCTACAGCGACCATTGTCGGCGCCCTTCTGTTGCTCGGTATCGGTCTCATCTGGGCCTATGGAGGTCGAGCAGAACGCGCAGTACGCGGAAACAACGCAAGTGCCCCTGAGGGCGGAAACCCCATGCAAGCACCAGATGTAGCACAACTCAGAAACGACATTCACACACAGAATCAGCAACAACTCCAAGCAGTTCAAGCCTTACAAACTAGCGTGAATGGCATTGCCGTAAACATCGAACGTCAGAAGAAAACCAACCAGGGTGTGCAGCATCAGCTGAACGCACGCAGCACAGAACGTCAAAAGTATAACTTTTTACGCAACGACCTAGCTCAGCTGTCTGATAGCAACGCGCAATCCCAGACTCGACTGGATGAATCCACCACATCGTTGCGTCGCGACGTGGACCGCCTGACTGCAGCTAATACGCAGTTACAGAGTCAATTGAATACTACCATTCAGTCACTGCGACAAGATGCCCAGCGTCTCCGAGATGCTGTCGCCGATATCACGAACAATAACAACAAGCTGCAAGCCGATGTCAGTCGTCTCACGAGGGAGAACACTCGACTACGCCGCGATGTGGACGGTCACGTTCGCCACTGCTGCAAGGAGGCCGGTTGCTTCGGAGAGGCTGGGCCTGCTACCCATACGGCACCCGCTACAGCACATTCAGATCCAGTACCTCCAGGTGATGATGACCAGGATCCCGACGATGGACCGGCTGAGGAATCTGATGATGCCTCGCTGCCACCTCAGGCACAACAGTCCACGGCACTCTCCCAACCAACTTCTAGATCTGGGACTCCTGATATTGCTGACGACGGCTCTGATGGTGCGCCAGCCCAAGAGTCACCTTGCAAAGCTCGCTTTGAAAGGACTCGACAGTCGTCGGCGCTCTCTTCGCGATCTTCAGGCCCAGCGACTCCAGCTGCTGCCCACGATCCTGAGGACGAGATTATGTTCTTGACAAGGAGTGCCTCGCCATTTCGCGATGTTCCAGTCGCCACGGCACCCGCCACGGAGCCAGCTGCCCCTGCCGAATCGGTGTTCGAGTCATTAAGCCAGTTCGAGGTGCCACGAGGTACCGACTTGCCGCTGCCGCTTCCGCTTCCACCAGTCGAAGAGCCACAGGGTACTCTCCCGGAGGCGCCCTCCCCAATGCCACAAGATGTACCAAGCCTTCAGCAGCTCGCCGAAGGACTACAAGGTACCGATGTGCCATTGCCACTATCACCCGTCGAAGAGGCACACGGCACTCTCCCTGAGGCACCCATCCCAGTGCCACATGACGCGACTCGCCACTTGTCTCCCATCGAAGAGCAACGAGGCGCCGACGTGCCCCTACCTCAATCGCCCGCCGAAGATCCGGCCAGCGAACCTCAGAGTGTAGCTCCGCAAACTCCTGCCGCTCAAGTCGTCCAGCAAATTGAAGAGCCTCAGACTTTTAATGATGCTCTGTCGCCCTCGTTCAGCGCAGGTAGCGGGTCCACGGCACCCTCCTTGCCTACACCGTCTGGACCTTTGCATCGTCGAAGAACTCATGGCCAGAGAAGACAGACTGCGAGACTAGCGAGGGAGAGGCGAGGGAGCCGAGGTATCTTCACAGCCGACGAGGGACACCTTGATGATGCTCCAGCCCAGCCACAACAAGCAGTTCCCGCAGTCGAGGATGCCATTACGTCCGACGAAGTGTCAATGGAGAATGCTCCTGCGGTCAACGAAATCGAGATGGAGGATGCTCCTGCAGTCGACGACGAAGTGCTCGAGGATGCACCAGCAGATGTTCAGCGTCAAGGAGATGCCAGCGCAACCCTAGCGTCGGACATTGCCGCCGGTCGAGTTACCCCAGAGCCCATCGACACTGACATGACCGACGCACCCGCGGTCGACAGCACGGATTCAGAACAAGACGCAGAAGGCGACCCAGACGTGTGCCCCTACTGTAAAGCACCTTTTTTACTCGACCCTTTGTTCTGTACTCAAGACCCCTGTCCCAAGAAATGTGTCCGCATGTTCTGCACTCAGTTCTGCTTCGACGATGCCCATGCCGACCATAATGCCGCAGGATCTCCACAGCAGGATGTGCAGCAGCCTGTCCGGCTGACATCAAATGTCGCCGACGTAGACATGGAAGACCAGGTGGCAATGCGGGCGGCTATGAATGCGGCTATGGATAACGATCTTCTCGCGGACGCCGATTACAGTGATGTCGAGAGCGTCACGAGGGAGCCAGTTGGTCAGGCCGAACAAGACGGACAGGAGGGCCAAGATGAGACGGACTCCCGCTATGCCCTCTCTGACAGTGGTACTCGCAGCGAAGAGCGAGACGACGAGCAGGACGACGAGCAGGCCCCAGGACCTCACAACTACTACGGCGACCTCTTCCGACCTGATGTTCGCAGCCCTAGCCTCGTACAATCGGAATACGGCCGCGGCGACTACAATGGCACTTACCTAGCCGACGACATCTCCCGCCATGGCAGTCGCGCCCCCAGTTTCGCACCATCCGACGACGGCGACGGCGACGACAATGTCACGGCTACGGCCGACTACCAGGCCAACCAGACTAATGCTGCATTCGAAGAGTTCTTAGAGCGCGATCCACCGTCACCTCCCCGGTCTCCTCCACAAGCAGCCAAGAGAAAGCCTGACTCGAAGCCTGTTTCTCCCGAGAGACCGTCGACAGCCCCTGTGGTCAGAGGTCCGCAAAAGGCAGGTGTCAATTACAGCACCAGCAGCAAGACAGGCAGAGCCATCGTCATCCCGCGTCGCAAGAACAGGGGGAATGTGGATTTGTCGGCTATACAAGGTTCTGGGCTTGTGGTTGCAGGACCGAGCTCGATTGCAGGACCAAGCGCGAGCCCTTACTACCTACCAGCAATCCCTAGCACAAACCCTTCTGGCTTTCCCACCAACCCCGCCATCTCGACAGACTATCCAGAAGACCAGCTCCCACCTCCCCGCAGCATGCCAGACAGCCGTGCCCACCGTGTCCAACGAGCTGCAGAGCAGCAAGCGCAGAGGGAGCAAGAGCAGCTGGACTTGCTGGAAATGCAGAGACTCGTCGATGGCGAATCGGATGACGCCGAGCCCGAGACGGACGACGATCCTGCCGGACCGTCATCTGCGCCAAACACGACGAGGGATGATCAGATTGATCCTGCGCTCTTGGACGCTTTCGGCATGTCTGGAACGTCTGGATGGAGCACCAATGGCGGTGGCAGCAGTCAGAGGCCGGATTTGAGTGGCGGTGATGGACCGGACACGCCTGTGAGATTTGACGGGTTGGACGGTGAGTACTTGCCTGCGAAGGGGAAGGATGAGGATCGGTGAGGAGTGTAGCGTATGAGGACCGGAAAAGCCGTGAAAAGGCATAGGGACAGGGTGTGTACAGCCAAAGTTTGTGTTTTATTTTCGATAGTGCCATTTGCAGACAATTTGATGTTTCAATCGCGATCTCGGCTGACTGTCTTTGGTGTTGTGACGCCCTTTTACAAAGAGTGCGAAATGCTCGTAAACATAGGCCTTGTGGCAAAGATAACGTATGTATGATATTCGGACGTGCCAAAACAGCTATTCAAGATGATGTTGTTGTCTTATAGTTCCACAACGCCATGCTTCCCCTAACAATATCAACCCATTTCTCAAACATCCTTCGTTACCATGTGAAGCTCATCCTCACCTCCCACCACCATCCTGACGAGCCCCCAGCAAGCTTGTTGTCTCGGTGACTTCCGCATCTGGCGCATACTCTCTCAGGTCGTATCTCTTTCTCAGTATTCTGCCCCTGAACCTGACGTACACTGTTAAGAGCACACCCACGATCAGTCCGGCCCCTGCGAGAACAACGTTGATTGGAGTCGGGTTGTCGTGGTACAGCTCGTGCGTGATTGCCACCAGACCAATTTGAGCGACATTGAAGACACCGGAGATGGTGATGATGGCTCCATATACTCGGCCGAACGTCGCGAAGCCACTGTGGCAGTCAGCAGCAGCGCAAACTAGGAATGAGCTGGAGAGGGACTTACAAGACTTTAGCGGCGTAGTCGGACATGGCTGAGTAGTACAGTGGCCGGAGCAACACGAAGAGGATGACGTTAGCAATGCCAGCGGGCAAGGATGGCACGCAGCCCAAGACTCCAATTGTTGTTGTGACCAAAACAAGTATGCCGAGCACACCCTCCGTAGGTGCATTGTCCAGAATAAGCCCAACGAAAGGCACAGCAGCAAGGCCACCGACTGGCAATGCCACGTCAAAAAGCTCATTCAACCATCTTGCTTCCTCCTCATTCCCTAACAAGTACTCGTACTGAGAGCGAATAGTCTGGATGAAATAGTTCATCCGTGCCATCTGAATAATGGTGAATATCGTGATCAGAATGAACCACCTTGATTTCATTTGCCGTGTTGGCGCCCGCCCGTGTAGCATACCCCAGACGTCAGATTGTTTCTGCACTTTGGTAATCTTGGCTAGACGTTCCTCTCTCTCTTCACGAGAGCCGAGAACGCTCTTCAGCCGCCTGTAGATACCCATGCGTCTTTCGCGACGCTTCCACTGGACTTTGCGAACCTCCACAATTGACTCGAGGTCGTCATCTGAATCATGATAATCGTTGGCCGGGTCTATAATCGTTTCCGCAACCTTCTCAAGCTCAGTAGATGTGTTGTATGTCTTACTTGGCATCATCGTCATCTGTGCAATGAGAATCAAAACAGGCACGATCGTGTACAAAGCAAAGAAGTTCGAGACAGTGATCGCCGGCACCTTATCGTAGAGCAGCCTGAACACGAATAGAATGAAAGCAGAAGCATCGAATGCTCCTGTGATCAGTGCAAGTACAGTTCCTGCCTGATTCGGGAAGGCATTGCAGAGGTGGAACGAGGGGACGAAGATGAATGTGCCTCCGAGGGCAAGGAAGAGGTACCCTAGTAGCCAAGCATCAAAGGGTACATAATTTGCGACACCTGTCAAGGACGTCCCTATGATCATGAATACGCATCCAGCGATGCTTGCTGCTTTCGGCCCGAATCGGTCAAGGACCATGCCTGCTGGTAGTGCAGAAACATTTGTTGTGATCGAAGCCAAAGTGAACATGAGATTGAGTCTAATGAGTTAGACTTCTGCGGGAAGTGGGAGCTCAGCTGGACTGGGGACAGACGTGGCTCACCTCAGATCCTGCTTGTAGCAAGCACCTCCAAGCACCCCGTCTGCAGCTTCACTTCTGCACTCTTCATGATAGATACCCTCGTCGATCAACTCAGGCTTAAGTGCGGCATAACCATAGATGACGCCGGAAGCAAAGACGCAAGATATGACCCCAACGAAGACTTGAGCTGATTCTTTGTGTTAGTATTGATTGATGCCCGTCTCAGACTCTGGACATACCTATGCGTAGTCTCTTCGAGACGAAGTGCGATTGGACTATTGAAGTGATTGCCTGTATAGGTTCAAGATCTGCTGGATGTGATAGAGGATTGAAGGACAATCTCCGGTCAATGCCCTCGATGCCAGCAAAGATGCTGGCAACATCTCTATCTGGATCCTCAACTCGATCGGTGCCCTCCTCGACAGTGACATGCTGTATCAAGGACATTGTAGCAACGCGAGGGTAAGAACAAGGTCACAGATAGCAACGAGCGATGAGCAAGATAAGGGCGCGGCTCAGCGATTAGCACACTTTGGAAGGGTCTAGCAGTCAGCAAGTATCACAGGACGATCGTGCGAGGGTGCTTTATTGTCGTAAGGTGTATAGAGAATGGTAGTGATTATTACAAACAAAATTGATCCTTCTCAAGTTGGGCTGCGAGCCGGGTTTGTTGTTGTATTGGAGAGTCCAAACGCCACCCAGGAAAAAAAAAACGTTTCTAAGCGCAGGTGAGGCGCGACACGCCGGAATTGGATACAAAGTGGATTCTCCAAGGAAGGTTGTGACACATTCCTGACATGACAATATTACACGACGTTATCCACAACTGGGTAACTTGCATGTTTACTCGATCATTGTCAGCAAGAAAGTGCTCGTCCTGGCCGAAAGTACGAATGCTGCGTCAGCCCAGCACGAAGCTGCAAAGAAGACTCGCAAAGAAACTGTTATTAGGTTACTATAGAAGCGAAACCAGTAAATGCAAAGATAACTAGTCGTGAAGGACCTGCCCTCTCGCTATTATCGACCGTCCGGTAGAAGTCATAAAATCCTCGTTGGAACAGTAGAAAAAATGACCCCGCTTCCATATTTCCCTTTTGACCTCCACGCATTTCGTTGGAACCCTTCTAAAAGAACTCCTCTGCATAGAGGACACCCTTCGTGATGGCACGTCTCTGGTTCTGGGAAACAAAGCCAGCACTCTGGGTAGCGCTTGGGGATGCTGAGGAAGCGCAAGAACCTGCTGCGGTGACAGTGGTGGCAGGTGCGGGTTCGGTAATAGTGGCAGTGGTCGGGTCAGTAGTGACGGTCTGATAGACTGTGGTCGTAGCAGTGGCAGGTGTTGAGTGGACAAAGTCGAAGTCCTCAATGGTGATTGTGCGAGTGAAAGTCTCAGTGACGGCAGCTGGGAAATGTTAGATTCTGAGTGAAATGTGGTGGGCTGTTTGTTTGCTTACTGAAAGCCCATTCAGTCAGGGTAACTGTGTTGATGAGCATCGTCTCAGTCGGCTGGTAGATTGTGGAAGTGTAGGTCGAGGTCACGTAAGCGGGAACGTACTCCGTGGAGGTCTGTGTGACAGTGGCAGTAGCCTCAACAGTGGCTACGGGACTGTCCGCAGGAGCAGCAGGAGGCGCAGGGGGTCCTGGAGTTCCTGGCCCTGAAGGTCCAGCCTGAGGACCACCTGGAGCACCGTGGCTACCGAAGAAAGGAAAGCCAAAGGGACTGGGTGCGGCCAGCGCGCTGGCGGCCAAGAGAGCAGTTGCGAAACCGGCGTGCATGTTGATTTAGTGGGAAAAAGATTCTTCTGTAGCGAGTGAAGAAAGCAGCGAATGTAAGAAAAGGAAAAATGAAACTCGTGTAATTCGATCAAGGATTGTTTTAGCGAATGCTGGCAAGTGAGAAGTGTGCTGAGGAATTCTCAGATTCGTTGCCATAGCTATGATCTTATATATCATGGCCGCTCATTGTAAATACTGCAAGCCATGTTGTGTTGAGGCTGCAGTATGTCTCGATGTCCAAGGTTCATGAAGGTATACGAAGATATACTTACAGGGAAGTGTCACTAGAATACAAGCTCAAGCATCTCATTACCCAAGCAAGCAAGTATGTGGACGAGATATACTCGTATATTAGATTGAACTTATACTGAACCTTGCTCGAAGCTCGAAGCTCGAAGCTCGCTTTCCGCATGGTCACCAAACCGTTGCAGACGAAGGCGGCAATATGCCTCGAATCTGTGAATGGATTCTGCAGACAAAGTTCTTCACTCATTCGAGCGCTGCCTACACCTGTATCATCGTATCTTTCATGTTACGCACAGAGTACCACAAGTGGCGACTGGAAACATTCATCAGCCTTTGAGTTCACAATTGGCAGGAGGACAGGTGTAGTTCGACCAAGTCGGAGTATTTGCTGCATGACTCCACATTTGGTGGTCGGTGAGATTTTACCTTATTGTTTTAAGCTCAAGCATGTTCGGGTTAGCCTCACGGCAGGGATACTCATGCTGAAAACCTGAAACTCGTGCGAATGCGGGGTGTCGAAGATGCACAATCTAGGTTAACTTATGTTCGTAATTGGAGTACGAGGTCGAAAGAGCATCGGCGGGAAGCGTGCCGAGGTTTTACCAGGGTCATTGGTTGACTGACAAAACTTCTTGAGATTCATAAGCACTGTGTAGGGCACACTTCCCGTCCAGAGCCTCAACAAAGTCCAGAAGTCCCCTAGCAGAATGTCGTAGAGCTCTGTATCGGATTCGTGTTTCAGTGCACAAAGACGTGTCTTATGTTTTTGGGATTTGTAAGCTTATTACTGCTTGGGATGAACGAGCATGTTTCTTGAAGGATGCCATGTGGATTCTATCCAGATGTCGTGTTAGTATCTGAAGGTCTAGATGTCAGCCTAGGAACGTGGAACGTCGCTACAACGCAGCCCGGCATGAAACGCGGTCAGACATGCCTTTTCCACCAGCTCTCATTATTTCGAGCATACTCTTATGCTGCGGGAGATCACGAGCTGTTAGCGGTACGATACAGCAAGTCCGGCAGCAGGTTTGATATGCAAGTGAGAAAGATTTCATTCTTCCAATACTCTAAGCTGTATGATACAAGACGAGAACGTTTTCCACATCTAAATAAGAGCAAGGTCGCCGAACTTCTCCTGTGATGTGTGTCAGCATATATCTTCAGACGTGCATGCAGCTTTCGTACCTTGTACCCGGGTGGCATCCACCTGTGGTTCGAGACCATCTTCTCAACACGCTTCTCGATTTCTGGCTGAGCGGCCATAACCTCGTCCTGCAATATCTTGTTAGATCGTCTCTGCGTATAATCGTAACACCCTTGCGCTGTTTCGGGATTCGCTTGGTCTTTCCGTAACATACCACTGTGAGGTCCTCGAAAGGCCTAGCGCCCTGGATGTTCTGCAGCGTCGCCTCCAAATCCTTCAACTCCTTCTCGACCATTCCCTTCGTCTCTTCCGCGCTCTTGACGGCGGTAGCCTCGAAGCTCTCAATAGCCTTAATCTGCCTTGCCACGTCGACCTTCTTGACCTGGTAGCCCTTCATGGACTTCTCAATCTCATCGATGACGGCCGAGTTCTTGAGGACAGAGCGGTAGTGGGCGAAGTCAACGTCGACAGCTTGAGCCTGGAGGACTTGGAGACGGCGGCGGGCATCGTCGTTGCGCTTTTTGAAGGCATTGAGGGAGTTGAGGGTGTTGCCGCGGAGGCCAAGGGAAGAGCTGAGGCCGGACCAGTTGACCTTTGCGGCCGCGTTGCGCTAGACGAGGTATTAGAGAGGAGCGCATACTCATACTAGAGAGAGCTTCATACTGTAGCAGCAGCCATGTTGTGAGGATAAGGAGTTGAGAGAGCTTGCTGTCGACTCCGTCGTCAGTTTTCCGAAGTTGAGGTCTGAAATTGCGCTAGCCGTTTTGAGATCGCATCTCCAGGCGTTGATCATCTCCTGCAAGGACAAACAACAACAGAATATAGACAAAGAGAAGTGCATATCTTTTAGAATGCTCTGCTCAAAAGGTGTTGCTGGAGTTCTGCGGAATTCTACTGCAGCTTTGCGGCCAGCATACAGACTTACAGGCAATTCTACAGCTATCACTCGACGAGCCTTTGCATATCCCAAAGAAGGTCTTTTCCAACAAGACTCTCCAGCACGCCCACAATATGGCGCTCCTCTCCCTCCTCTACCTCTTCCCTCTTCAGGCCGGAGTCGTTGGGGTCCTTGGTTCACCACTTCAGCGATAGCATTCTCCTTCTTTGGGCTAGGCATCTACCAGCTCCACGAAATCATGACAACATTCATCTCCTCTCCGCCCACCCCGGAGGAAGACGCCGAGGACCTAGCAGAAATGATGGCCGAATTCGACAACCTCCCGGTCGTGCAGTCTCTACGCTCATCCTGGCGCCTCGTCGACGGCAAGAAAGTCCCCGTCTGGAAAGAGTGGACCGCATATCAAGCCTTGAAGTCTCCGGCAGAGCGCGCTGGACGTCTCACTACAGGTCCTCTTGCGGGCGCCTACGGCGTAGGAGCACAACGTGTGTTCCTAAACGAGGCGGATGATATGATGGTAGCCTTTGTCTGTTTTGGAGACGGCGTCTGTGGGTGGCCCGGGATCGTGCACGGAGGGGTCATCTCGACCATCTTGGACGAAGCTTTCGCTCGGTTCGCTTTGCGCCATGTGGATGGGCGAGCGGTGGTTACTGCTAATCTGGAGCTCAACTACGTGCAAAAGAGCGAGCCGGGAGAGTGGTATGCCGTTATCATGGGCATGAACGAAGATCATGCACATCAAGCAAGCGAGACGAAGAAGTATATGACTGGAGTTATGGCATGCTGTGGGCCCGAGACGCCACGCTTTTCTGGCACTGGATTCGAAGACGTACACCCGCATGTTGTGGCCAAGGCTCTGTATGTCGTGCCGAAGAATGTCAAACTGGCACCCATTCCCGACGAGTTTTGAGCTATCATATCCTTGTTCCGCCTCATCAGATCTTCGAGAGGATAGTCTCGGCGCTGGAAGCCTGTACTTGAGTGAGCATGGTCCACCGCTCTGAGCTGAGCTGATGGCTGGTCGCCCTTACCTTGATCTCTCGCCCAGCCTCCTTCTCAGCATATACCACTTTTCCATGATCAATCACGATGGCGTACCTCGCAGCCCGTCCGCCTGACTCAGGAATAACCCAGCCAATCTTCTCAGAGAACTTGCTCTCCGTATCCGCCATGAACAGCTGGGGGCACCAACCAATTAGCACTATCCGCTCATCCATTCATCCATTCATCCTTCCGGGGAGAATCCAAGGACGCAAAGAGATTACAGAAATTCAAGCGGTACGGCACTCACCATATCCTCATCCTTCATTCCATTGATCTTGCCCCAAGCTGACATTACGAAGGCGTCGTTAAAAGCTATAACAGCCACGATATCCACGCCTTTCCCTCGCAGTTCGGACAACTTCTCGATATAGCCGGGGACGTGCATGCCCTGACAGCCGGGTGTGAAGGCACCTAAGAAGAGTCGGAACAATCAGCGACCATATTTCGAATACCGCCGGCACTCGCCCGCGAGGGGACCAGGATGCTGAACAGTTGCGAGCAAGAGATGGACAACATACCGGGAACAGCTACAAGAACTACCTTCTTATCCGCCCATTCCTTGCTGGCGTTGTAGTCTTGTGGCAGGCCGCACGCTTTGGGGTCATCTGTTGTCCATGGGACGCGTCTGCAAAGACGTGAGCAAGCAGGTACGAGCAAGCGGGCAAGATGCTGCATATATAGCCAATATACATGGATGGCTTACTTGAATACAACATCAGCCGGGAACGAGTCTCCTGCGTGTAATGCGCTCATGATGCTTATGTTTAAGTATTGAGTAAAAATGTCTCGGATAGGAATGCTATCGTGCTGCTATTGTGCTCTGACACTTATCTGATGAGATGTTTCGAAGATGATCGACCTGAGGTGAGATGTGGTTGTGATGACGAATGTGGGGTAGCGACAGAAGCATGTTAGTCACGTATAGTTCTTAGTTCATAGTTCATTCGACAGGTTTCCTCGACCGAAGCGTGGTGGTCACGACAAGCGACTACCTCGTGAACTGTGCGCTGGTAGCCTCTGCGTTTCCGACTACCTCCAGGCGTCCGCAGTAGAATCCACCTCCTGCCGCCGCACCCTTCCTGATGTACCGAGAAAGAGCAGCAGAAAGGCTTACGGCACTCTCCATTAGCAGCGGCCCGTGCTGCCGGTCATATGCATGTCAAGTGTACTCAAGGAACCTTGCCATTGACTATTGATAACATTGTCCTAGTTTACAACTAAAGAAATTACACAAACGCTGTTCGAGGATTATTTACCAGCGTTGAAGTGTAGCCAGCTCATTCAACCCCCACCCTCACAACTTCGACGCAGGCTTAGGCGATCCCGCCGACGTAATCTCGTCGTAGAGCAACCTATTGCAACTGTTAGCAAGCGTTCCAGTCTCTCAGCCCATCTCCTCATGCACTTACGTCGTCAAAAACTCGCTATACTTTTCCCCGCTCACCTCATCCCTAAAGTAATCCGCCGCCTTCTGGAACATATTCCCCTTCGGCGCCTTCTCCTTCAACTCGTCCGCCTGCTCCTGCAGCAGCTTCTGCGCATACGCCTTATCCACCGTCTTTCCCTCCTTGGTCTTGACACCGTGCTTGCACCACTGCCACAATTGACTGCGACTGACCTCTGCTGTCGCCGCGTCCTCCATCAGGTAGTTGATGGGCACGCAGCCGACACCACGCAGCCAGCCTTCCATGTACCCGAGGCCGATGTTCAGGTTCTTGCGGATTCCTTCTTCGGTGATCTCGCCGGGGAAGTCCGTGTTTAGCAGATCCGCGGCGCTGACGTCGTACTCTTCATGGCGGTTGAAGATCTGATTGGGCGTGGGCATGTTCTCGTTAAACACATCGACTGCGATCTTCGCCAATGCCGGATGCGCCACCCACGTGCCGTCGTGACCCGCCTTGACCTCCCTCAGTTTATCAGCCACGACGTTGGCCATGGCGGCGTCGTTGGCTTCTTTGTCGTTCTTGATGGGAATCTGGGCTGCCATGCCGCCCATGGCGTGGACACCACGTTTGTGGCAGGTTTTGATGAGGAGCTTGACGTAGGCGGACATGAAGGGGACGGTCATTGTGACGGCGGAGCGGTCGGGGAGGACGAACGAGGGGTTCGAGCGGAAACGCTTGATGACGGAGAAGATATAGTCCCAGCGGCCGCAGTTAAGACCGGCGGAGTGGTCGCGGAGTTCGTAGATGATCTGGGATGGTTAGTCTGGGGTATGCTCAGGGAGGAGGTGTATGCTTACCTCTTCCATCTCGAATGCGGCCGGGATAGTCTCGATGAGGACTGTTCCTCGGATTGTTCCGCGGGGCATGCCTATGTAGTCCTGAGCGAGGTTGAAGACATCGTTCCACATTCTCGCTTCGAGATGAGACTCCATCTTTGGCAGGTAGAAGTATGGTCCAGTCCCTCGCTTGACAAGCTCCTTTGCATTGTTGAAGAAGTAAAGACCAAAGTCGAAAAGACCTCCTGAAATCGGCTCGCCATCTACAACAAAGTGCTTCTCTTCGAGGTGCCACCCTCTTGCTCGTGCAAGCAGTGTAGGCAGTACACGGTCTGTCCTGAGCTTGTACTCCTTCTCGCCTTGCTTGAAGTCGACTTGTTTGCGGATGGCGTCGTAGAGGTTGACCTGACCGTTGATCATGTTCTCCCAGGTTGGAGCGCTGGAGTCTTCAAAGTCGGCCATGTATGTCCAGACATCGCTGTTGAGAGCGTTGACTACCATCTTTCTGTCTGTAGGTCCGGTAATCTCTACTCGCCGGTCGACCAGGCCCGGTGCTGGTGGTGCACCTTTCCATGTGGGGTTCTCGCGAATGTGCTTAGTTTCTGGGAGGAAGTCTAGGAGTTCGCCTTTGTCGAATTTGGCTTGACGTGCTCTGAAGTATGTTACTATATACAGCCGAGGCTCAAGTCTCCAGGAAATAAGCTTACTGTCTTCGCTCGAGTAACTCTAACCGCCTCTTGTTGAATGATCTGTGCAGTAATGTGAGGAAGGCAATGGCGTCTCTGTTCAGTATCTTCTTGTGGTTCTCGTCCACCTGACCGAGGATGTCCACACCCTTGAGTACGGCATCTGGGTTCGGCGTCTGGTTGGCCGCAACTTGTGAGTAGCTTGTCGCCATGTTTACGGTATAGTTGAGGATTGGGTGAGTCGAGGTTCGGTACTGGAATTGTTTGCAGAGAAGATATAATAACGAGAGGAGGTGAGAGGATGGGCAACAATAGAGAGACAATGGCTAGATTATAAGACTATATCAATGACCGAGGCGATGACGTCCAACACAATGTGGGGTGCTTCTCCAAGGTGGGGTAAATATCGCTTCGAGTCCGAGAAGGCCACGAATTATAGCACGCAGACGCAGTATAGCGCGGAGCTCGACCCAATGCTGCGAGTACTCAGATACGTGATACGAAGGTACCCGAGCTACGCCAGTCTGTTGCGGTGTTCACTCGGTCGCCAGCACACGCCGGACGGCTACCCGCCACGGCGCAATGCCGAAGCTCAAGATATCTCCGGCCGAGTTTCGGCCATGACGGATAAACTTACTAGAGCACATCTGAAAGCAGTATCACAGTATCACCTCAGAACGACTTCAGAGAAATGATATTTCATTATTGAGACCTGGAATGGTCTACATGTCTGGTAGCTACCATAAAAGCTGATGCCGTACCCAAGTCCAAGACGCCCGCCACAAATCCCACAGAGACCTCGACTAGTACGTAAAGAGCACCAGCCGCTCATTGAGCAGAAGTGGACTGAGGATGTGAAACGACGCAAACATAGCCACCGGGAAGATGATGCTCAAGTCGGTGATACGCCATGTCGCAAGCGACTCGGGCAGCAGCGCCAACACAATCATCATCGCAATAACGAGCGAGCAGAATGCGAATGTGAACTGTAAAGCATTAGTCTTCAGATCAAACAACAATCAGAGAAACAGTCGAGACTCACCTTGAACTTCCGTCCCACCTTGCCAATCTCCTTGAAGAACGTCGTGTTCTCCAGCTCTTTTGCCGTAGCGCCCCAGCTCATGTCAATTCCGCACAAGTGGCATAGAATCGCCTGGCTGACATGCATGCTCAATCCGCCGATGAAGATGGTCATGAATGGCGCCCAAATCATATTCTCTACGAGACAAGCCACCAGCGGTTTGTTGTCCCCGCGGAATCTCAGGATGGCGAGACAAAGGAAACCGGCAAAGGTAAAGACCATAATGACCGAGAAGAGAATGCCGAAAGACTGGGCGTACAAGTGGTCCAGCTTAGGCAAGAACCATCCAAGGGCAAAGTAGTTGAGCAAGACAGAGATCCAGGACCAGGCGATGGCAAAGTAGGTACCGACGTAGGCGAGAATGGTAAGTTTGGAGGAGAGTGGCATACGGCTACCGAGGAAGCGACGGAAGAGCGGCGTAAATGGTCCACGAGTGAACCAGTAGCGGAACGGGTGGAAGATGAGTTCGGAGCAACCGTAGGCGTATTTCTCCCAGCGAGTGATTTCGTCGTAAACCGTGAGCGAGACACCTTCTTGGAAGACTTCGCCGTCAGGAGAGGTATAACCAGCGAGGCGAACTAGGTAACCAGCCCCTTGCAGGCGAAGAGACATGTCGAAATCTTCGGAGACGGTAGCCTCAGACCACCACTTCTCGCGAGAGTCGAGGGTGCAGTCGTAAGAGATATATTGGATAGCACTCCAACGGAGGATAGCGTTGTGGCCGACGAAAGGTGCCGCGTCACCACTGGCAACGGAGAACTTGATCTGCGAGTAGACGAGGTTGGTAAAGAAGGTGATCCCCTTCTCAAAGTACGAGTTCGTCACATTCATGACGCCTGAGGAATATTGTACGATTCCAGTTTGAGGGCTGTGTTCCATCTCACTAACAGCGTCCAGAAGGCAATCTCTTGGCACGCGAGTGTCGGAGTCGATAAGAAGAACGTAATCACCAATGCGGATATTGCCAGACGCCTGGGTGCGGCCCTCATCTTCAGCGATGACCTCATTGAGAGCATGTCGGTAGGCGTCGGATTCGTTCCATTGAGCAGGATTAAGCAGAGCCATCTTGTCTTCGACACGAGTACTGACCCACATACAGTAATTCATGTTTGATGCCTTCTTGAACTTTCCACGGCGGAGGAAGGGCTCACCCTCACCCTCGGCTGGGATAGGATTGTGCTTTGGACGGGATACCCAGCCAATGTTCTGTTCATCGTAAAAGTCCTGGCGAGCACGGGCAACCTCGGAATCGACTAGCTGAAGACCATCATCGTTGACAAAAATGTTGGCGGTACCACCTTGCATCTCATAGGTCGCAATAGCAGCCTTGATCGAGCGAATAGTAGGTTCGATGACACCCTCTAGACCTTCCTTGTAGACAGGCATCTGGATGGTGACATGTGGCAGACCACCCTCGTGGTGACGAGTGAGTCTCTTGGGCCTTACACCAGAGTAGAACTTGGAATTGCCGTGAAGTTGCTTGATGGGTCCGAAGATTTGCATAAAGTCCGTAGCGAGTGCTTGGAAGAAGAACAAGGAGACGAAAGACAACAGAGGAATGACCACTACCAAGGCGAAGCGGATGTATTGGCCATCCCATGCGGACTCGACAAGAAGCTTTGATAGTAGACTGCCCATGGCAGAAGTGAGCAAACCGATGGCGATGGCCACAATGACAGGCATGGTAAGGTTGACCTTGTAGTTTGGTTTGGTACCTGGCTCGATGACATCGCCATCAGCATCGGCAGTTACATCACTGGTCGAGACTCTGGCACTGCTGACTTCGGAAATGTTGACGGATGTGTTGAACTTCTTGGAGCTCTTCTCGTCGAGTCCAGTGTCGGAGTCGGCACGCCAGATCATAGTCAGCAGCTCCTTCTCAAGGCGGCTGACTTGATCGATAATGGCTGTCGGGTCGTCGTTCCAAACCACTAGCATACCTCTATCTGCGATAAACGCAGCAGATTGGTATTTGCGACACCGCGAGAGCCATGCGATAGATGGCAAGACTTGAACTTGTTGCCCACCAGAGAGTGCAATGACACTCCTGCCAGAGAACTTCTTGATGATCGGTGTGCTGATTGTCATTGCAACCTAGCTTGGTCAGTATGGTAACGAGCCGAAGAGATTGTCCAATTACGAACCCTGACGTTCAGAGCCTCAATGTTTGATCTGAAGCCATCCTCGATGTCGTCTAGAGACTTTGGGCAAGTAGCATAGATGCCTTTAGCCTTCTTCATCACAACACCTTCATCGTTGGACCCTGATGTCCACCGAAGCTGCTGCTGTTGTTGGTGAAGGTATTCCACCATGTATTCACACTTCTCATCGTGGAAGCGATTGGGTGTTGTGGTGTCTTCCGAAAAGATTGAACCGCTCGAAGGTGACATTACCTCTGGCGTCTCTGGTGCGGCCTCCTTCAGGCCCTTCTTGGGCGCGAAGTAGGATCGGATACCCATACTGTCGGAGAGGAGTGGATGATAATGGATGCAGGCAAGTCAAATAAAAGGTCAAGGAATGATGAATGAAGAGGTATGTGAAGGATAAGCGAGTGTGTTGTGTATAATGAGTGGTACTCGGTAGTGATAGGCGGGACTGTGAGACAGCAACTTGATAGTTGTTAATGAGATGTTGTTTCCAGGAAGCGTGAGGAGCTCTGCTTTATGAGAAATCGACTGTGCCGTTCCAGTCCAGGTCGCAGGGCTTACAGCACACCTTCGGCGACTGAGCGAGCGCGGCCGGCTTGCTTCTCTCTACCAGACTTGTTGCAAGGCTCAACAAAAAGTCAATATCAACCTTGCAACATACAGCTTCAAGCTGAAACGCTTAGACATCATCGCGAGCACCCATGGTAGTCTTCACGATACCCACTCTGGTCGAGCTTGTGCTCGGGGTCGTTGGGGTTCGAAAATGAAGTCAGTGCCAACCAGATGCAAACTGGACGCGGACGGAGCACGTCAGGGCAGGAAAGCTGATGGATGACGAAACGACTTGACGGCAGTTGACAGAGGAGATCGTGCTTGTAGACGTTTCATACCAACCTTGATGCACGCTGAAGCCATGGACTGTGACCCAACTGAAGCGTCTGTCACAATTTCGATAGCGTGCTCATAGCGGCACTAGTCCATGAAGAGACGGTGACCAAGCAGCGTCCAGTGGAGTCAATGTCGCGCAGTCACTAGAAAGTGGCTTAGCTGGAGATGCCAGTGGAGTACCAACTGTAGCATGGGGTCATGTTCGAAGACTGTGGATCCAGCGAAGCGACAGTATACCCAATTTGCAAGGCCGAACGGAGCGAACACCATGCGTCTCAGCATCCAACTCGCTAAGAGGTCTGGATACAGACACATGGTTCCCCGGTTTAGCTCGAGCTTACAACGAATAAAAGGCAATATGGAGCAAGCGAAGGGCGTGCTCGATCCGTCGGGAGATCATTTTGCTGGACAGACATGGTTGAGATACAGCAGACGACAACCTTGGTACAGACGAGGAAGATGGGACGTCTGCAATCCTGATAAAGCATCGAGAGCACCGCCTCAAGATGTTGTCACTCCCCTAGCATTGAGCCAGTCATGTCCTTGGAAAGCGATGGCATGGAGCAACGGTGAGAAATGTCTGGTGGATCTGTGGCAGGATCAGAAGAAGAATGGAAGCGAAGGTGCCACGGATGGATTCGAAGATGTTTTCTTGACCCTGTCCTCCACTTCTTTATCTCATCTCATCTTTGAGTCCAGGTTAGAGCCTCGAGCAAGTGCCGATCCCTGTAGTGCAGTGCCGGGTGAATACGAGGTCAGGCTTGTCCCTACGAACGGGCTGAGGAGCTCGTGCTCGCGGCAGTGGCGGACTTATTGCCTTTGTGAGCTACATGAGGGCCGCACCAGTCGGTGCTGGTACTGTCCATTGAAAGGAGAGCTCACTCCACGATCAGGAGATGACGTTCGACGAAGCTTTTGCCGCACCTCGTGGCTATGGTATGGCTCTGGCGCAAGGAGCTAATGATTACGTGCCTGAAGTCTAATCTTAGAATAGCTGTGCGGTTGAGCTGAAGTTGGCGACATGCGGCCGGCAGATAGTGTTCAGTACAGTACAGTACAGTACCCACCAAAACCTGCAGGAACAGGAACAGGAACAGGAACAGGGAACAAACACTTTCGGATGTCGTCCGAACGTCGCTCGTGCTCGACATGGACAACGTCTGATGTCTTCTTCGGACTCGCAACCACAACCACACGTACAGTCCTCACAGTCCCGCAGTATACAACACCCTGACGAACAAGTTCTTCTGCCATGGTCTGACAGCATAGCCATGACGTGATTGTCGTCGCTTCCACTGTCTGCTGACGGCTCAGAGCAACGGGTGTAGTCACAGCTCAAGATGTCTGGGTCGAATACGAGCCATGGCCACGGATACAAACATTGGCTGCTTTGTCCCAAGATGGCCGACCGCCACACATGATCATCTTGCGAGTCTTGCGCATCCACCACGGTTCCACCATACGGATCAGCATGCGCAGCAAAGCATATCCCCAGCTCGCGCTTAATCGCCTCTCTGTCTGCCACGGCATGGAGCTCGCTTCCAGTAGACTTGCGGCACGAAGCAGTTAGCACGTTCTGATGGTTCCTGGAAAGCGAACCTCAACAATCCACAATAGCTGTCTTGAACTGTCGCAGGTACTATTGCAGCATGGCTTGTGGGGCCTGGCTTGTGGCTACTCTAATCCAATGCTTCATTCTTGTTTCCTCAAGTAGTCCTGACGCGGTCATCTCGAGCAGTCAGAGTACGAATACAACATCTACAATCCTTCCTTTTTCTCAGCTTGATATCCCTTACGACTGTCATCATGACTTCAACAAAGACAGCATCCATCATGTCGTTTTCGCCAGTCGCGAGTGGCTACGCAACACCTTTCACAGTTGAGAAGTCAGCCCTAGCTTCAAGTAGTGCATCCATACTACAGCGACAAGACACACGTTCGTCCCGCTTTCGCTCGCGAAGATACAACAAGGAGGACATTCAACAGCCCTGGCTAGCACAGAAGCATCCGCGTGAGAAGTTCGCTTGGATCCTCCCCTTATGCGGTCTGCTAGTGGGCTTCATTCTCACGGCTATCATGTGCTGGCTCGGTCTGAGCAAAGTGCCTCATCATTCTTACTGTTTGTCTTGTCCACAAGTACTAGCATGATCTCATTGGTACTAAGTCAAAGATAGGCTCTATTCTAGACGAGGACTTCTCTTCAGGCACACTTGACAGCAATGTCTGGACGAAAGAGGTCTCGGTCGGCGGCTTTGGCAATGGAGATTTCGAGCAGACCACCAATGACGACGAGAATGCCTTTATCCAAGACGGTAATCTTTGGATCAAGCCCACGCTTCAGGACGCTTCTCTTATCGAGAACGACAACATCCTCAACCTTTTTGGAAGCGGCTGCACTGGTGCTTGGACTGACTGCGTCGCTGTGACAAACGTCACAAACGGCACGATCATTAACCCGGTCAAATCCGCCCGCCTTACTACGCTCAACAAGGCCTCCATCAAGTATGGACGTGTAGAGGTCGTGGCGAAAATGCCACAAGGCGACTGGCTCTGGCCCGCAATCTGGATGCTTCCCGTCAACAACACCTACGGCGTCTGGCCCGCTTCTGGCGAAATTGACATCGCCGAGCTTCGCGGCAACAACGCCTCGTAAGTCTCCCATCACACTCTTCTCTGTCTCTTCCCAGTTAACCCGCCCAGCTATCCCGCCGGCGGCATCAACGAGATGCGCAGCACCCTTCACTGGGGTCCCGATGCCCAGGATGACGGCTACCTGCACAGCACCAACATTGCCAACGCTCTCCACACGACCTACGCCGATGGCTTCCACACCTACGGTCTCGAATGGAGCTCCAAGTACCTATTCACCTGGGTCGACTCGCGCCTCGACCAGGTCTACTATACCAACTTCAACACGCCGTTCTGGACCCGCGGCGACTTTCCCGCCGCAGATCCGTCAACGGGACAGGCGCTGGTCAACCCTTGGGCCGAGACGGGAAGCGATGCGACACCATTTGATCAGGATTTCTATCTAATCCTGAATGTTGCTGTTGGAAGCACGAATGGCTACTTTGCGGACGGTGTGGCGGGCAAGCCGTGGGTGGATCAGAGTGCTACTGCAAAGAAGGACTTTTGGAATGCGCAGAATGAGTATGTTGCCCTCTCAACGTGTTGGTGAAGACGGCTGCTAATACATACTCGCAGATGGTACCCGACGTGGCAGGAGGGCGGCCAGATGGTTGTCAAGAGCGTCAAGATGTTCCAGGAGGCCGGGTATAATGGATGTTCGGCTTGATTTGACACTGACGGCGTCGGAAGGGCTACTGCGGAGGGACAGGGCAGGCATGAGGCATTTTAACACATCAAGCACTTGGCTGAGGCCAAAGGCACGTCATGTACATGTTTAATATACCCTGGTCGGACAGTTGTAATTTCATCCTATCTCATCGGATCTACGTGCTGATGCTGTGTCACGGTTTAGTCTATCGGAACCCCTCTGTTATTGTGTCCCGCAGCACTGGGGTATGTGAGCTTCGGCAATATATTACATGATACCAGTATATTTACGGTGACAGACTAGCATCGTCTACTACCTTACATATGCTTGTGGAACCAGGTCAACGCAAGCTGGTAGGCCTTCTCGTATCCCTTCTTCACACTGTCCTGCGACAAGTCCCCACGCGCGGCCATGAAGCCATGAATCTGGTCGTCGAAGGTGTGGACCTCGTGGGGCACTTTCAGGTTCTTCTCGAAGCCTGATACAGCCTCTTTATCTTCGTCCTTAGATGGCAGGAGTAGGATGGGAATGGTGATGGAGGTGGCATCGTTGGGATCGACCTAGAAGATTGTGAGCTAATGGAGCACGGTCGTGGCGACTGACGGGGATGACCTACCATAGCGGGATGCGCGGCAACAGCAGCCTTGAAAGCAGTGTCCTTGCCGGATGAAAGTGAGACAATCTTACCGCCCCAGCAGTACTGTCGTGACATTCATTATCACTCTGTCATGACGGTGTTATGCTGTACCACTTACGCCCATGATGCCAAACTCCTTGATATTCGGGTTGCTTTTCTTGATATCCTCTAAAATCTTCGGGATACGCTCCAGTGCCTTTGGCGGCGCGGCCGTGGTCTGGAAGAACTTTCCGAGCTTCTCACCCTTCTCTTTACTGTCGGGCGGGTACCATGAGATCTAATCAGCCACATCTTGTGTCAGCTGAAGGCGCGTGATATGCTGTGTGGTATCTCTAAGTGTCAGTAGAAACTCACGTCTGCAGGCGATCCGTCAAAGAAATCAGGCATGAAAACTTGGTATTGGTGCTCGTTGTCCGAGTGCGCGATGATGTCGGCGCCCTGGAGGGTCTGGTCGAAGAACCCGAAAATGTCGTAAATTACTAGAATGCCTTGCTTGGCCGATGCGGGGCCGGTGGTGTCTATGTTGTAAGGCTAAGCTTGGGCAGAGGGGAGTGAAAGGGAAGGCGTACAGGTCTTCATGCCTGCTACTTGTGTAAAGTTTCCCTTAGGCTTCTGGGCTTTGTTAGGAATTGTACGGCAAGGTGGTGGAGAGGTGGAAGTACATACGTAGCCTTGGGTCACAACAGCGGGCGTGTTGCAGCATGCTTCGGATTGTGTAGCCATTGTTTCGTTTGTGTAAGATGAGTTGTGTATGAGATGGAGGATTGAGTTGCGAGACGAAATTTGGGATGAGCTTGTCTTCATGACGTAGGTTTGCGGGGCATCAGTCCGAAAGTCTCAGACCCTCCAGAGGTCCTCTTGCTAAGCATAACCAACAGCTTGGTAGCACATGATCCAGTCCTTTTGACCTCTTGCTACTATGATACATATGCCAGATTCACGTCCTACCTCGTGCCCACGCGTGGTGTACGTCAATACCACTCTTGTGATACCAAGGACAATGGTTCAGATCGCGCGTTAGCGGGGAAAGCCCTGGAAAGCTTATTTCCAGATCTGAAGCTTGGCACGGCTGGAGCTGGGCTGACGTACTTAGACACAACAAACAGAACGGAGGATCAGGAGCACATACCTAGCAACTACCCCTTACAGCCCTGTGCTTACCTACATTTATAATCCTCCCAACTTCACGCACCTTCCTTGTCCGAACTCCTTTTTGAACTCAATAACTCAGCCCAAGCTCAGCACAACTACTCTTTCCCAGAGACACAATCATGGACTTCACTGATTTCAACGACGGAGCAGCTGATTCCAAGTTCGCGACTGGTCCTGAAGGCACAGCAAACGCACTAAACGCTGTCACCAATGCCAGCTGTAATCATCATCTTGGCCCACTGGACACTCTGCATCGTCCCGCAGATCATGAAGCATCCCATGGATGGCTCTCAAAGCATATGCCTACATCAGCTGTGCAGCATCTGGAGAACAATTGGCACATGGTATGCTTTCGGTCTGCATTGGCTAGAAATGAGAATGTCTGCTAAGTCCGTACACAGGGCAACTATGTTATCGACAGAAGAACTGGAGAAAAGAGCTGGGAATCAATGAGCATCTATGTCCGCATCGGCATGCATCTCCTATACTACGGATCACACCAAGAGAACGTCCTTGGGTGGAAAGGGACCGAGAAATGCTTGAAAGAGCAGAGCGAGAAGATGGGCAGAGAATACGACGACCCTCACAGTGAAGCCCATATCCAGCCCTTCATAGATTCTTTCCAGCTACAGGGTTCGCTCAACGAGATGGTCAAGCCTGATCCCAACAGTTATAAGACCTTCAATGAGTTCTTTGCACGCGAGATCAAGGAGTCCGCCAGACCCATCGATGATCCTGGCAACGATCTTGTTGCTTCAAGCCCGGCTGACTGCCGCCTCACTGCTTACCAGACAATCGACATGGCTACGAAATACTGGATCAAGGGCGCCGGGTTCACAATACCCAGGCTGCTGAACAACAACGACTTGGGACAGACATTCGATGGCGGAAGTATTTGCATTGCTCGACTGGCACCACAAGATTACCACCGATGGCATGCTCCCGTGTCTGGTACTGTCATGCAAGTCTATGACATTCCCGGCACATACTATACAGTCAACCCGCAAGCCATTAACGAGTCCGGCAACATGGATGTCTTTTGCGAGAACAAAAGATCTGTGATGATCGTGAGGCGGACTGATGGCGCCGAAATCGCAATTATCGCTGTTGGTGCCATGCTTGTGGGCTCGATCGAGTACGTCAATGAGACGAATGTACAAGGCGCACAGATCAGGCGCGGCCAATGTTTGGGAAAGTTCTTGTACGGTGGAAGCACAGTCATTGTGCTCTACCCCAGGGGCGAGTTGACGATAGATTCTGATATCGCAAAGAATTCGGCTGAGGAGAAGTGTGAGACACTGGTCAAGGTTGGATGGCGTGTTGGGGAGAAGCGTGCTACGCTATAATGCACCTTATGATAGAAATGAAATCTTGGTCCTTATAATACTGAGTTGTGGTGACTGTCTTGGCTTGGCTTATCGCGTCGTTTCCCAAAAGTGGAGACGCATGACTAACCATTTGCAAAGGTGCAGGGGTTGTACAATCAGCTTTTGACCATCTGAAGTAAACAAGTCAAATACTTCTTCACTCTTTTAGTAGCATTCAAATCCTACATAAAATCTACAAACATGCCAGGTCGTCTAGCCGGAAAAAACGCGATTGTGACTGGAGCAGCAGTAAGTGCTTTGCGCGAAACACTTTGTTGTGCCCTTGATCTGATGCTATCTCCAGGGGTAAGCAAAGAACAACTGTGATTGTGATCTCAATATGCGCTTCAGAGGATTTTGTGCTTCCTCGCGTTAAGGCAGAAAGCTTAGAAACAGTACAACCCTGATCATCACATTGAGGGCGTGTAACAATCTACCGTGGTTTGCCACTTTATCGAGGAATGAACTAATGACTTCTTCAACAGAGGCATTGGTCTCGAAACATGCATCCTATTCGCGCGCGAGGGCGCAAATGTCCTCATGACCGACATCTCCCAACCCGGACTCGACAAAGCCGTCGCCAAACTCCATGAACTAGTGCCTGAAGCAAAGACAATCCAGACTCACATCTGCGATGTATCGAAAGAGTCTTCGGTCGAGGCAGCCGTCGCAGCCGTCGACTCATGGGGTGGGCTGGACGTAATGTTCAACAATGCAGGCATCATGCATGCGGATGATGCAGATGCTGTTGACACGCCGGAGAAAATCTGGGACCTCACATTCAACATCAACACGAAAGGAGTGTGGTACGGTTGTAAGCATGCAGTACTCAGTTTGAGGAAGCACAACAAGACGAACGCGAGCATCATCAACACAGCTAGTGTCGTTGCATTGGTGGGCAGTGCCACGCCTCAGCTGGCATACACGGCAAGCAAAGGCGCAGTATTGGCTATGACAAGAGAGCTGGCTATTGTGCACGCGAAAGACGGATTCAGATTCAATGCGCTATGCCCTGCGCCTCTGAAGTGAGTCTAGACAGGGGCTGAACGAGCATGTCTCGATCTAACAAACTTGCAGCACACCTCTGCTACAGGATTGGCTAGGTGACGACGCGGCCAAGCGTCACCGTCGCGAGATCCATTTCCCATCTGGTCGTTTCGGGGAAGCTATTGAGCAGGCTCAAGCAGTTCTGTTCCTTGCTACCGATGAGAGCTCATTCGTCAATGGTCAGGACTTTATCGTTGACGGTGGTATGACGAAGGTCAGTAATTATGCTGCTTTGTAGTAGTGTTTCATGTTGACCTGTTTTAGGCATATGTGACAGCTCAAGGACCTGCGACAAAGGGTCCTCAGAATCTTGCCCGCTAGGTTGAATCTTCTCAGATGTTGAGATGCTGAGATGCGGAAATATGGTTGACTGAAACCAGGGCCTTAAATGTCATCTACAAATACAGAGATATAAAGTGACCTTTATGCATGATGCTATCAGATCTCTTACAAGCATGAAACTGTCGGCCCGATATCAGACTGATCGTCATAACGTGGGGTAAAGCTTGGATGATCGTGTGTCAGCTCCCGTCGCTCGTAAACAAGACTCGGTTTCAACTACTTTCCAATCATCGCAAACGCGCACAAGATGTCTGAAGTCAAAGTAACCCTCGAAAACCTCGCCGACATCCTCAAAGATGACAACGCCGTCAAAGTCGCCGGCTGCGACATCGACGGCGTCCTCCGCGGCAAGCTGATGGCCAAGCACAAGTTCCTCCAGATAGCAAAAGACGGCTTTGGTTTCTGCAGTGTGATATTCGGCTGGGATATGCATGATCAGACCTACTTCCGCGAACTACTCGTCAGCAACAAAGACAACGGCTATAGAGATCTACTCGCAAAACCAGATCTCAGCAGTTTCAGGAGGATACCTTGGGAAAATAATGTGCCCTTCTTCTTAGTCAGTTTCTTCGAGCCGGATACCGGCAAGAGTCTGAGTGCATGTCCGAGGTCATTATTGGCAAGAGCAGTAGGGAAGCTTAAGGAGCAAGGAATTGGTGCTATGGCAGGTGGTGAGTACATACATCTTTGGAAACAGCATGAGCATCAGTCTGACAGACACATCTCACAGCCGAGTACGAATTCTACCAATACCGCGTCCCCCAACCCACTCACCAAGACCCCCACGACCGCAACTCCTCCGCCACAATGCGCTTCCTCCACACCCAACCTGCCGCCTCGCTTCCCCATCTCACCGAAGGCATGTTCGGCTACAGCCTCACAGACCCGATTCGAAATCAAGATTGGTACTACGACATCTACAACACCTGCGAAAAGTTCAATTGCGGCATCGAAGGTTGGCACACTGAATCCGGGCCCGGCGTCTTCGAAGCTGCATTGAACTACAGCGAAGTCCGCGTTATGGCTGATAAAGCCGCGCTCTTCAAGTTCGTGACGAAGAATGTTGGAAGTAGATACGGCATCACACCCTCGTTCATGGCAAAGCCTGCGCAGGGCCTCCCAGGCAACTCGGGCCACATGCACATTTCCCTTGTCGACACAGACGGGAAGAACCTGTTTGCGCGCGCGTCGGAGGACACGAATGCAGCATATCCCGACATACGCTTCCTCTCCGACATGGGACGGCACTTCCTCGCTGGTCTGCTGGAGGGCTTGCCAGACATAATGCCTATTTTCGCGCCGACAATAAACAGCTATAAGCGCCTCGTCGAGAACTTCTGGGCGCCCGTCACCGTGTCCTGGGGTCACGAGCACCGCGCCGCATCCATTCGACTGATTGGACCACCCACGGGAAGCGCCAAGGCAACACGCTTTGAGGTGCGCGTTCCGGGTGCAGACACGAATCCATTTCTCGTCCTCGCGGCGATTGTGGCGTGTGGATGGCGCGGCGTCGAGAAGAAGTTGGAGATTCCGATACCGCCGTTGGGGAAGGGGCAGGATGTTGGTGGGAGCGCGGATAAAGGTGTACGATTGGCAAAGAGTTTGGGACAGGCGACGGAGCGGTTCATGAGGAAGGACAGTGTAGCGAGGGAGGTCTTCGGGGATGAGTTTGTGGAGCATTTTGGGGGGACGAGGGAGCATGAACTCAGGTGTTGGGAGGAGGCGGTTACGGATTGGTTTGTGTTGCAATTTAGTGTAATCGCTGAAGTATGGGCTTGCTAACATTTGTGAACAGGGAGATCAAGCGGTATATCGAAATGGTGTAGGATGACTGAGCCAGCGGATGACCGTGTCGACTCGTAGTACGGGAGTCCATGATGCTCTCAGACGACGTTTCCCTTGATGTGACAGTATATCATACACCCTGTATACCACGATTTAGTGGTCGTCGCGTCCAGGATGAACAGCTGACCACGTCATGCAGAGGCGGCAGGTGGAGGTGCTGGCGTGTGAGGTAAATGCTATAGCTATAGCCTCGTGTAGTATGGTGTTGTAGAATCGAAACAGCAGCCGCAGGCCTGCCTGAACTACCAGAGTTTCAGAGTCAATATAGCTTAGTCGGCGTCAAAGTGACAACGACTACTTCACGCCCGGCGTCATATCATGCCGTCTCATGCTCATCGAGATGCTCGTCGCATGCACTCCTCCGTCATCCCTGATGATAGCAATTCTTCCCTCTTTGCCCTTCCTCAGTCACAGCGCGGCAAAGTGTGCCTCGATCACGTTCGCCATGTCCTGGGCAATCAGCTTGTGGACGTACGTCGTCATGTCCAAGTACTGCTGCCAATAGAAAGTGTCGCCTGCAATATCGTTAGCAATCATCCTGCACAAGCACATTGCGCCTGCAAAGCCCAAAAGAACTTACCTTGTCCCTTTTCCATACAAAGATCCCAATCTTCATCACTGTAGCCATCGCAGAACTCATACAACCCATCACTCAGGCCTGCATGCGTGATTCCATACTTCGCCTTCTGGGCCATGATCTTGTGCATGAATGTGTTCACGTCTGGACAGAATACAGTTAGATCTGGCAATTTGAGCAGTCTCAAATACACGAGGATCTTGCTCGGATAGAAACTGACCATAGTAAATCGCCTTACTCCCAAACGGCACCAATGCCGCCTGAATCGCCACATTCGCCGCCGCAATCGCGCCCGCCAGCTCAGCCACATACGCCGCGTCCACAACTCCATTATCCGTCGCCATGAAGCTGATCGCGGGGCTGATGTCGCGCGCGTACAAGTTCGGCACAAAGACATACTCCGCGCCCGCATCAGTCAGATTCTGCACCAACTCCGCCATTTGCGCAGCCATTCTCGTCGCGAAACGCGCATTGATCCATTCGAGGCCGCCCCAGACGTAGATATGCTTGAGAGAGATGTCATTGGAGCCGATCCAGAGGAAGTGGAGCGTGTTGCTGACGTTGCTGGTCGCTGAGGGGGAGATAGCGGAGAGAGAAGAGGTATAGTTTGCAATCTGGGTGAAGGCGTCCGGGGCACCGGCCGTGGAGTTGGTGTAGGTGTTGTTGATTGTGGCGCCGAAGAGGGAGCCGCCTTGGGCGTGGCCGACGGCGTAGTTGGAGGTCATGGGTACGTTTAGGAGATCGACGAGGTAAGATGCTGCTACAGGCCCATCTGTCCAAGTCCTGTAGCCGTAGATTGAAGGTTGAGGATCGGCACCGTATGTGACCATGCCGCGAGCCCAGGAGCCTGAGAGAGATTAGCTTGCGATGGTGGCGACAAGTCTGGATTGGTGGAGCGCAATACCATTGCCATTGTCGCTGAAATTGTCACCGAACACGACGACCTGGTCAAAGGGATACTTCGACTGGCGCTTGAGTGGGTGGCCTTTCTTTGCGTGGAAGGCTTCGTGAGAAGGAGCAGCAAAGGTTACTGAAGAGATGAGGGACAGGAAGAGCGGGACGATGGCGATGGAGGCAAGCATATTGCTGTTGAGAAGCTGGTAAGAGGCGACTTTTTCAACGAGTGTTTCAAGTAGATAGAGAACGAAATGTGCGGGACCAGCACGCGTGTAAAGAGTGACAAGGTGAATCAATCACAAATGTAGAGACCGATGGGCAGACAGATTGCGAGGTGTGAAAAGATGGACGAAATGCGAATACGATGCGGGCATGATGGTGTTTTGTCAGATCCGTCAAGACAGACAAGGGTGAGGGGAGGGATCCACGAACGACATGGGGAAATTACAACGACGAAGGGGGCGTTTCGTCGCTAAGGCGTATCTGAAACACGGAGTTTCAAAGTCCGTCAGGGGCTAGATCTTGTTGTTGCTCCACTTAGATAAAATTGTTTGACAACATCAGCGGCAAATGCATTTGCTAAACGCTGTTCAAATTGCTATGGAGTATTGAATACATCAAAATCATATCGAGCAGCTCAATACAACAAGGTCATACGTAGCTGAAAAAGGGTGTCGGGCCCAAGTGAAATCCCAGAACCTCGCTAAAACAGTCAATCGTGAGCGTCGTGAGTATCGTAATCAAGAGAATGTGGTCTATAATGGCTCAACCATAATAAATTGCAACATAATCGACCTTCATCGGTGTTCCACTGACGGTGGCACTGTTTGGGTTGCCAGGCCAGCCTCCACCAACAGCCTGCATAGTGTCAATCATGGAATACACATACTGCTATCACGTTGGACAAGACTTACGAAATTGAGCAGCACAAACTTCGCATCCAGCACCGCCGCCTTCCAAACTGCAGCTCCCAATGTGTTGTTGTTTAGTGTTTGATATGCAACACCATCCAAGGTCCAAGTCAATGTCTGCGGATTGGTCTTCGTGTTGACCTCGATAGCATAAGTGTGGAAGTTGCCTTGACAAGTACGGCCAGAGCATGGCACAGTTGAGCCTAGGCCATTGGTCTCATCACAGACACCGCCCGGGTCTGTGCCGCAATGGAGCGTTCCATACACTTGGTCGAGGCCATTAACGGACTCCATGATGTCGAACTCGCCCACAGCTGGTAGTATCGATGTTAGAGTTTTAGACAGAAGGTATGCAGACGTTGTATGTACCTGGCCAACCTTGACATGCTCCTCTGTAGCTTGCGCCAAGCATCCACTATGATGTCGCTGTCAGCATCGGTCATGTAAGCCATTCACATGCTGGTACATACAAAAGCAGGCCACAGTCCTTGGCTCTGCGACGCTGGCAGATTCGGTAGCGCGATAGATGCCTGTGCAATCATGCGGCCGTTCGTAGGCGCTGCAAAATTGTTGCGAACTGTTTCGATTCGTGCGGACGTCCAGGCGCCAGATGATGACTTCAGTGGAGTGATAGCAAGGTGACCATTGCCGTCAAGTGCTACATTGCTCGTGGAAGAAGTGTACGTCTCAATCTCTCCAGTGCCCCACTGTGCAGGACACCCCGAGTTGTATTGAGTGCCAGTGTCAATGATCCAGTTGCTTGAGCTGGGGAGAGTACCCGCTGACCCGGTAAAGTCGTCTGACCACTGTAGTGTAAAGCCTGAAATCGATGGTACTGCTGTGATCACTGGAGCAAGCAAGAGGACACTGCTAGAGAATACAGTGGTAGCACGCATTGTGGGCCGTGTATGAGAGTAAGAGGAAAGGGAACTTGTGGGTGTGGTGCGAAATGTTACCCAAGTATCGCTAGTAATGAAGCAAATTGAGATTGTAATGCTTGCAAGAGAGTGTGCAAAGGTCCAGCCTGTAATTGTTGCCTGCTGTCCACACAGAGTGCAGCATGCTGCTCGGCTTTATATCAACATTGAGGACGTGAAGAACGTGCAAGCGTGATATAATGCCACCATCACTTTGGGTCACGCAACGATGTCACGCAATCATGTCAGCTCGTGCGATCACAGTCACTGTCAAGAGGTCGTCTTTCGATACATAGCATCAAGTACCGTCCTCCGACATAGTGGTAAGAGAGTACTTAGAAGATCAAGGTGGCCATGCAGATGTCGTGATCACCATACCGTAGACTTGCTAAAGTCTGTCGTCGTCGGTAGTGTGTAGATGCCGAGGGACCAAGTAGCAGAGACGTTGGAGGATTTGCAGATGTGACACGGCCAATCTGTCGGTCTTTTCTTCGAAAATGAACGTTATTGGCTTGTAAGTCATGGGGAAGTGGTGGCAAAGGCGGATGATGACTTTATCAATATGCGCTGTCGACTTCTCGACCTCATTCCACGCAAGTGTGAAACCACAATGCTTCTCGCACGTGCGGTGTTTTGAATACTCCTCATGACCGACGCGCTGGGTGATCAGCATGATACCATAGATTGCCTTTGAAGTCCCGAGATGAGGTGACGTCCCATCTCTAACAGTTTTGCACGGGGTCGAGGTCGAGGGTCGAAGACACCCCGTGGACGGCACCCCGCGACAGGGTTGCCTCGTGTCAGACCATCCATTGGCTCCTGCAACAAACAGTCGAAAGATGACACCACCGAGCGTCGACTCTTGACGCAATGAGTTCCAACGTTCAGGATGGAGGGCATCTTCAGCTTCAATGGCGAAGCCAACACGCACAGCTTGTCGAGAAAGCCACGTCAAATCAGAAAACACACTAAGTCTCGTGGTGCTTGTCAGAATTGTCGGCTGAGGCGTGTAAAAGTGAGCATCACCTGACCTGGGTAGTCACAGCATCTGACAGTTGAAAGTGTGACGAAACCAAGCCAGGCTGCCTCAGTTGTGCGAAATATCAGGTGCACTGCAGCTATCGTGGTGATCGTGGTGAAACCCGTGATGCTCTGCAAGTTTGCATCACAGGAGCTTCCAGAGCTCTCGGGCCATCCCTCCCACTATCTGAAACGAATGCGATACTCAGCAATCTGAACACAAGTCCGAGGTCACGATCTAGTCAATCACTCGGCACATCATGTTTAGACCCTTTCAGCCACTTTAGCGCCCACGACCTGCAAGTGCTCAGAAGATGGAAATGGCGGACAATGCCATCACTTGGCGCAGGTGAAGTCTCAGCATACGAGAACGCCTACACAAGGCTCACTTTCTCGGTATGACACACCACGGATCAAATCGTCACATGATGGCTGATATCATCTAGCATGCGTTTCTATTTCACGTCGTGCTGACTGTCACACTCGTGCATGACAAGCAATTCATCGACACCAAGGATCCCAGGCTCGAGAATGCAATCTCCTACCACTGGGCTGAAGGTGCAGCCCTGTTGAACCACAAGCTCTGTCATGGATTCGCACACGACGAGCGTGATGCTCTTTGGGCTTGTGCTGGCATGCTCGCCTGCCTCGGGTTCGCGTCTTACACTGCCAGAACGCCAGCCGAAGCATGGCCACTGAAGGTTGAGGAGGCCAGCGATCTCGACTGGCTGAAGATGTGCCAGGGCAAGAAGGAGATCTGGAAGCTGGCGGACCCCACGCGCAGTGACAGTCTGTTCTCACCATTGACAGCCAACTTCGGCAGAACGAGCTACGTGCCTCCCTCGCTCGTTCGTGATACTATGGATACAGAGGACGACACTGACATGCGGAGACTTGCTCGGTTCTGCAATATCGATACTACCATACGTACACTCACACAAGAGAACAATATCTATTACGGCACGCTAGCAGTCCTGACGACCCTGCGTCCATTGCGCTGCGATGCTTCCACCATTATGCGATTCCTGTCCTTCTTCGGCTGTATGCATCCAAGCTTTGGCCGGAGGCTCCAAGCTAGAGACCCAGCTGCGATGCTGCTGCTCGCATTCTGGTATGCAAAGGTATCACACTACAAGCAGTGGTGGCTCTGGCCTCGTGCGGATGGGGAGTGTCAAAGTATCTGCATGTTTCTGTCTTGGCAGCATGCAAATGATGAGCGAGTTGGCAGGCTAATTCGTGATGTGAGGCATATCTATGATTTTGACTGATGTGTGAGTCCCATCACAGCTATCCACAACGTCCATCGTCATCTAGTGTGCAGCATATGAAGACCAAGCTCGAGACCAGCCGTCATCAGTGCCTCTTTCCCTGCCAGATAAGCAGGCTGAAAGAGAGCTTCTACTGTTATGAAGCAGAAGATTGAGCCCTTACGTCACTCTCCACAGAATTTCTAGTAGTCGAAGCTGGCACTGCTGGCAGGGGGGAAGCAGATTACCGAGGAGTATTATTCTACCACCAGTCTGACGCCGCGAAGACGTGAGGGGTACCCACAGAAGAGAGATAGACAAAGTGAGGCACGCCACCCCCTCACCACCATCACGATATCCAAACGAGCTAAGACGCATGCGGCAGGTGAGGTGAGGTGAGGGACTAAAGAATGTCCACGGGCTTGCACTCGCTATTGGCCGATCTGATGAACTACCTTACACGATCGGCCGCTAGTTTGCAACATGCTTTGTCGATATGTAGTTGGCAGTAGTAGTTGCCCTTCGTAGACCGGAAGGCGGATCTGTGGGTACGAGACTCACACTAATGAGAACGTGAAAGGTTAAACCTGAGACAGACATCAGACGATGCTGTCGATCATTTGATACTGTAGTAGTGCAGGTGTAGTCGACAACATGAGTATATACCTACCGAGGCTGTTGTCGAGCTCGGTGACCAGTAGTACCAGTATACCTCAGGTGTTATTGCTAGCTCAAAGGTGCGATGCATGCATGCATGACACAAAGCGAGGTTATCAAGCGCTTCGGTCCTGCGGACGACTACCTTATGTGACCTCGATACGTTACTACCAGTAGACTATCAGGAAGATCGCGCATGTTCATCACATCAAAGACTCTTTTCACTGTTGCCAACACACAGCGAATGCATGTCGCAATCTTGTCGCACACACGCACACCAAATGAAATCCGCAAGCAGCAGTTGGAATGCGAGGTTGCGCCACCGAGATCATCATAACGAACACCACATGAACGTCTGACCGGAACGTGCTGCGTCGGGGCTGCCGTGCGGGCGTGCGGCTTTCCCCCGCTGTGTCGTGCTTCGGCCTATATGCTTTGTTTTACCTAATGATGGAGAGGAAGCTCGTATCTCGCCGTATCAGGAAGGGGAGCTTTCATAATCAGGCAGGGGGGGTCACCGACGTCTAGAATGTGCAGGCAAATGAAAACTCTCCTAACACGATCGATTTCAGCTGTCTACGGTACGAGTGCAAGGCATAACTGAACTGATCAGAGTGCGCGGACGTATCAACTGCCGAGTCTCAAGTACGCGCTCGTGTAGCATTGAGGACGTGCATGGATCAGCGGTGGCAACTAAAGCTCAGCAAGTTAGGAGAACCGTGTCTTCACAACAATACCACCTAAGCCCAGCGAAACGAAATCAAAGTCACAACGTTTGCGGTTTCAGATCAGCATGCACACGACCCCGGAAAGCTTTCAATGTTTGCAATCCTGTGGGCCTGTCCCCCTCACCCTACCTGGCCATTCGTATCATGCTGTGATAATTGGCTCTGGACTGGATCGCCACTAATGCTCGTGATCAGCTACGAGCATGCGGTGTGTCGATTCATGTTCCAGCTGTACTATCGTCCTAGTCTACCATGCCCTGTCATCACTTTCCCCCTGAACATGCCTCGGCGGCGAAACAACAGTTCGCGTATTCAGTACTGCATACTTAATTGTTGCTCTGCCCGCCCAAGAAGTGCTTCCTCCCTTTTTCCCTCTTTCATCTAGCCACATCTTTTATTCATTCCTCTTCTTTCATTATTTCACTTTTCTCCCTCACCACAGAGATGCAGCGCATCTCCTCCATCGCGGCTGCGGCCGTCTGGGCCTCTCAAGCCTTTGCTGCCCCAGCACCCCAAGTTGGCGTCAATGTCGAAATCTCCGGCCCTGTCGCCCAGGGTTTCAGAGTCCAGCAAGTCGTCGGCCCTTTAGTCGTCAAGTCCGGCCCTATCGAGATGCAGAAGACGTACCAAAAGTTTAACGCTGCCGTTCCTCCTCAGGTCGCTTCGGCTGCAAAGGTCGCTGCTGCTGCTCTTCAGTCAGGCTCTGTGGCTGCGAATCCAGAATCGTACGACGAGTCTTACCTTTGCCCTGTTAGCGTTGGCGGCACGGTACGTTCCAGTCTTTGATTACGAAGTTGCTATCCTACTGACATCAACAGACCCTCAACCTCGACTTCGACACCGGCTCCACCGATCTCTGGGTCTTCTCCTCCGAGCTGCCCGCATCCGAGCGCAGTGGCCACGCTTACTATACCCCCGCCGCCGCCAACATTCAGAGTGGTCAAACCTGGGATATCTCCTACGGCGACGGTTCCGGCGCCAATGGTAACGTTTACAGCGATACCGGTTCGTCCCTCTGATCCTCATCCACTTCGCTTCCATCACTAACACCCTCTAGTCAAAGTTGGGCCCGTAACCGCGACCTCCCAATCTGTCGAAGCCGCGGAGTCCGTCTCCTCTGAATTCACCACCGACACCGCCAACGATGGCCTTCTTGGTCTCGGCTGGCCTTCGCTCAACACATGCTCCCCTAAGCAATGCACGCCCTTCTTCCAGACCGTGCAATCCTCTCTTCCCAGCGCCGTCTTCACCGCTGATTTGAAACATGGAAAAGTAAATCTGCTCATGAAGCAATATCAACATGAAACCATCGACTAACGTTTCATGATAGGTCGGTTCCTATGATTTCGGGTTCATCAACACGACCAAATACACCGGCTCCATCGCCTACACTCCCGTCACGCAGGAGGCATACTGGGAATTTAGCGCCGGCGGCTACAGCGTCGGCTCCACCGCCACATCTACTGCAATCGGCACTTCCATCGCTGACACGGGCACCACCCTCCTCTACCTTCCTTCTGCCACCGTTAGCAAATACTACAAGTCCGTCAGTGGTGCGACAAACAGCGCTGCGGCTGGTGGCTGGATCTTCCCGTGCAGTGCCACGCTTCCCAACTTCAGCGTCACGATTGGTGGTGCGAGCCATACCGTTCCGGGTAGCTACATCAACTTCAGCCCGTACAGTGGCAGTCAGTGCTTTGGTGGTATTCAGGCGAATACGGGTATCGGATTTTCGATCTTTGGGTAAGTACTCGCGATGCTGTGATGATGGAGGAGACATGTGCTGACAAGGATATAGCGATATCTTCCTCAAGAGCCAATTCGTCGTCTTCGATATTGGTAATGCCCGTCTTGGGTTTGCGCAGCAGAGCGCGAACTAGACGGGTCGTTCACCAGGACGATGACAATCACTAGGGTTTCCTGATTTTGAGGCAGCTATACCTATAGCGGTCAGGATGGTGATGGAACTGGACATGTGCTGGACACTGTCCCTCCTTCGATTTGTCCATCTTTCGTTCTTTCTTTTTCGAATTTTCATGATGTTATGATTGGATGAGTAGACTGGAAATAGGTTGGTTCAGGAGGCTGGGCGCGCAGAGGTGAATGGAGCAGTAGGAAACGAGGGAGTCGCACATAATAAACAAAATTGCATGATTACTCACTGAAGCTTGACTCAAGGTACTTCCCTGCCTCCGGAACATGCTCTGCAACACGAAACCTATGTGGTTGTGAACACCCCAACCTTTCCCTTCGGCACCTCCATTCCGCCATTCCAAACCCAAATGCAGTCCTCGCTTGACCCTTCCGATATCACATCCACCCCTCCGCATCATCACGCTCGTCTTCGTCAGGCGTATTGGGTATTGCCAAAATACAGGACTTGTACATGTTCATCGTCTCGATTTCTCCCTCCAAGGGCTGAACGGATCATCCACGGCACTCTCCCTGACACAAATCTTTTATACCCCCCGCTCATCAACGACGTGAGACGACTTGCACCTACTGCACCTACTACTACTCATCTCGCAACACGACCGACGTTTCGAGAAATGGGTGAAGCGGTACTTCAACGTGATCCCAGCCTTCCTATCAACCTATAGGTACTCCTGACGGCGATCTCATCCTGCTTTCCTCCTCCTTTCCCACATCCGCCCACTATCCCACTTCCTCCCAACTCCCCACTTCATCCACACTTGCCACCACCACCACCACCACTATGCCCATCACACTCCTCCGCTCCACCCCCATCGACGTCAAAGACGTCGTAAACGTACACTACTACTAGGTCGCCACGAGAGACGACCCGATCATCGGCCCTCTATTCCCCGCCGTCGAGCCGGAGGTGCGGCAGCAAGGTGATTTGAAGTACTTTGCGAATGAAGTTTGCGCAGGCAAGACATATGGGGTGCCAGCTGTGAAAGGCGGTGGATGAGCGGATTGGGTTGGGTATGTTGAGGAAGTGAGGGAGGAGACGAACGGACGGCCCCGGGTGAGGCAGGGTGTGCGTGGATGATTGGACTGTGTAGGACGATGGCTCGTGTGTGCTCAACTGTGATCGATGTGAGAGTCCGAAATCGAGGCTAAAATATTACATACAGGTAAATGACCGGTATAGCGTTCTGGGAATCCCTCGTCCAGCTAAGCGAGCAGGAGCGGCAGGAGAGAGCGGCGATGCAAGAGGAGATGAAGGCGCGGGCGCTGCCTGTGGGGGCGATGGGCAGCTCATTGAACAGGTGTTTGGGCAGATTGGAGGGGTAAAGGAGAAGCATTGCAACCCGAAGAAGGATTATTGCGAGTATCCCATTCATGCCCTGCGTATAAGTAGAATAAGAAGGGGTGTGGCAGATTCCAACCAAGGAGGCTAAAGAGGACGATATCTGCGTACCTGGACGACTGGACATAGTACGGAAGGCTAGTTCAATGTTCAGACATGAGTATCCTCGCCGTCGATGCGGCACATCACAGGCGCGGGATTTGGGACATGCTGCTGAAAGCTGGCCTTGCGTAGGTGGACAGGAAGGGCGGCAATACCGTCATTGTGGCATACGAGATGGGACGCGGGCTGTACTTGAAGCACGGTTTGTGCCGTTCGGAGGACTTCCAGTTGATCTTGACGCGGCTGGTACTTGGGCACGGTATTGTTCGTATGGAATGTCTGAGGAGCGAGGGCAGGGAGGGGAGGAGACCGCGTGAATATGCAGGAGTGACAGAGGAGGGTGGGTAGATTGGGGAGGTGTTGTAATAGAATGAAATAGACAATCTGATGTAAGTTGAATGTACTTCTCGCGAACTTGATTCAAAAATCATCGATTACGACCTACCTTAATACGGCTCATTCTCGCCAGATTCTATCACAACCTTTATCACCAGTTTCCCGTCATCATCTTTCGTCCTACCTGCCATCTGGAATGCCTTTTCTGCTTGCTCGAAGCCTTTGAACCTGTGTGTGACTAATTTCGAAAAGTCTGGTCCATTTGGATCGTGCCGTGATACAAGCTCGACCGCCTCGGGATATGTGTTTGAATATCTGAAGACGCCTCTGAGGTCGACTTCTCGTAGTGCTGCAGCTCCCAATGGTAAAGTCATGACCGGTGTACCCATGCCCACGAGTAGGACGGTACCTCCTGGCCGTGTTGCCTATAGGAAGTGAGCAAGGTAAGTATCGCAAATATTCGAGGTCACCATACATATATTGATGCTTGCACGCAAGCCGGCACCCCGGTACACTCGAACGCAGCATCCACCTCGCCCACTGTATCACTTTCTGATATCTTCAGATCACCGATAGTTTTCGCCGTCTCTTTTGCAATCTCCAGATTCTCCTCCGTCGTACTACCTCGCTTCATGGGCACCGTATAACACGCATCCGCAAACTTGTTCTTCACCGCAAACTCCACCCGTCCCTGATCGATATCCGCGATGGTAACATGACCCGCTCCCCTCAGCTTAGCCGCTGCCGCACAGAGCAACCCCACAGCGCCCGCCCCAAACACCAACACCGAAGCGCCCTTGTCCAGCCGCGCTCTGCGCACCGCATGCAGCGCCACGCCCAGCGGCTCCAGCAATGCCCCGACTTCCAGAGAGACGCTCTCCGGCAACTTATAGCACCACTCCGCCGGATGATTAATCCTCTCCTGCAGGGTCCCCTGGAAATGCGGGAAGCTCTTCGCGGAGCTGCGGAAGCGCATCCCCTTGCACAGGTTATACCGTCCCTCTTTACATCGTGCGCAGTCGCTGCATGGCTGACCGACTTCTAACGCAACTTTGTCGCCGACTGAGAAGCCTGAGACGGAGGAGCCGACGCCGGTGACGATGCCGGCTGATTCATGGCCGAGGGAGAGTGGCTCGCGAACGACGAAGTCGCCGTTACGCCCGTGGGTGTAGTAGTGTAGGTCAGAGCCGCATAGACCAGTGGCGCGGACGGCGATTTGGAGCTCGTTGGGTGAGGGAGGTGGGAGGGAGCGTGTTGCCTGGAGGGCTCGTTAGTAGGATGCTGGTGCGGGGTATGAGATGGGACGAACAGACGATCTTGAGGTCTTTCGGCCCGTGGAGCACGCTGGCTTTGATCTCTGTGCTGGAGGTGGTGCTGGACATTCTGCCGTACGTATGGGAACGATCTAGTGAGTTTGCTGTCTAGAATGGACGTAGTATGGCCTGAGGCGCATCTATATCACACCGGACGGGCCATGTGGTTGATTAAGATGCCAAGATCGCCAAGACAAACACTCACGTCACCGTGCAGGGCTGTTTCAGATAGTCCCAGCAACAACAACGCCTGCCAGTTTTGATTCTGATTCTTTTCCACTCCGCAACTCCTCATCAAGCACGCTTGACATTCCCCAAACCGCAAATACCACAAGCATGTCGATGAGAAAATCTACTGAAATGCCAATCCGCACAGGAACTGGCATGAGCGAGGACGACTCGACAGCTGGCGAGGACACTAGCGAGGTATGCTATCATAATCTTGCCCTTCGACGCCTCTTGCGCTTACTGATAGACTTACTAGGTCACGCAACTCTTCCAAAATCGTCTCACAGCATATCACAGCGCCTGCGACTACCTGGTCGACTACGTCAAGACAACGGAGAAGATGCAGCATGCGCATGCGAAGGAGTACGAGAAGGTGTTGAAGGTGAATCAGCATCTTTCACGATTTAGACTTATACAGGTGACTGACGATTCGATAGACTGTGAAGCACCCGCTCAAGGAGGGGAACCACTTCACACAGAATCTAGGTGGTGTGGCTGAAATGTTCGACAACATCAGGACAAACACACAAGTGAGCTATAATGACTTCGCATTCCATACGGGTCCGCTGATTTCCCACTAGGGTATCTCCGATGTGCATGCGCAGACTTCGAATACTCTCAAGAAAACCGTCCTGCCCATTTTCGAGACACTTGAAAACGAAATCAAGACCAAGGGAAAAGAACTCAAGAAGGGCATGGGTAAGGGCCAAAAGGCCGTGGACAAAACCCGCAAAGAGACGAACAAGAATGTCGAGCTCCTAGGACAGCACACTGCCGCTTATGACGCTGCATCCACCTCCTCCAAGCCTGATCCTAGCCACGACCCTTATATTTTGCAGCGCACTATCCACCATCATCTCTCGAAGCAGATTAACGAAGAAAACGCCAGCCGCTCGGATCTGCTTGCAGTACAGGACAACTTCGGCCAATTTGAAGCACACATCATCAAGACATTGCAGAGTGGCATGGGCCAGTTCTATACAGCTGTCAGCGGCCAGGCCGATCAGCAAAAGCACCTATATGCCAACATGGTCCAGACTTCGCAAGGTGTGGATCCTCTCTTCGAATGGCAGAGTTTCCTTTCCCGCAACAATGGTGTCTTGATTGATCCATCAGCCGCCCCTCGCACATTGGCTACTGCAACATTTGCCAATCAGAACCATCGCTCCACTCAAGCCATGTGCCAGGGTAGCCTTGAGCGCAAGTCCGGTCTACTCAAGAAGTTCAGCAGTTCGTTATATGTCATCACGCCGAGCAAGTTCCTTCACGAGTTTGACACGGACGACGACACTGCCAAGGAGCCTCACCCTGAGCTGTCCATTTACCTACCAGACGCGACGATGGGTGGCATCAACGGCTCGACCTTCAGCATCAAGGCCAAGGATCTCAGCAAGAAGATGAACCTCGGCGGCGCGAAAGAGTTCGAGTTCCGTGCGCGGACCGACGCCGATGCGCAGACGTGGTGGTCTGTCATTCGAGAGGTTGTCACTGGCCAGGCAACTAGCAACTCTGACCTGAGCAACATGGCAGGACGTGGTGGTGGTGGTGCTACTGGAGGCATGAGTGAAGCTACAGGCGCACGACAGACGAGTGGCTCATACGGCAACACCCAGCAAGGAATTGCTGAATCAGGTGGAGCTGAATATTCCGGCGTACCACAGGAGCAAGGAGGAGGAGGGTATGGCGGGCTAGGGGTGAATCCGTACACGGGCGGTATGGGTGAGACGCGTTAAGCAGGAGAAAGAAGCAGGCGTCTCACTATGGATGAGGACAAGATTTGGAGACGAAGTACCGGAACAGCGAGAAACGGACGCACCACGACATGATTGATTGCGATTGGAAAGAATATGCAGCGGCTGATATACCCCTTGCTTGCTTTACGATACATAGGTAATAATATAATATGTGCTGGAATGGTGTTCAACATGGTAGCTCCGTGCCCCTTTGCGATTAATTAGGCTGAGCCGAGCTTGGCACGGGCTAGTGTCAAATTTCTGCAACCGCAACCTGACTTCTTCTTCATCCGCGAGCACTCTTACGTCTCATCTCCCACACCCACTCCGCCTCCTCCTCCTCTCTCTTCTGGTTTGTGGTTATCGCTTTCGTCCACTACCCCCCGACCAGTTTGGAACATATCTCTCCTCTCGCCAACCAGCCGCCCAGCATGGAAATCTGAACACTTTGCAGGCCACGTCTCAGTGACTGCACCGCGATATCTTACACGTCACAGCCGCAATCACGAAAGACGAAAGACTCGCGTCGCCCTTGACTGTGACAGTATTCTAGGTCACTGTCTACTTTGGTGTACACGGTCCTCACTGTCCTCAATCTGAGCGCTAGGCCGATTTCCGGACTTCTTGTATATCCTCAAGATCCGGTGTCTCAATTTGCACGCGTACATACAAATCTCGACGGTTGTAGACTGACTTGAGTCAACCCAGCCCTGATCTCGCGTAGTGCTGCACATTTACTGGGTGATCTTGGCCTCTTCAAGCACACACTAAACCACATCTGCTTAATCCGGACCCAATCTTCACGACGAACTATTCACTTAGGATTGTCGAACGAAGAACTTGGAAAACATTCATCACCTCGACCTGACCAATTTCAAAATCTTGCACGATCACAACATCTTTTGTTGTTGCACTATCGAAAGGAAGAAATTCACCTTTTCCAGCCACAACACCGCCAGCACTATCCATCTTCCCCGCATATCATATCTGGTTCGATAACACGCCTGACCCGAGGCCTTAGCGTATAGCGGCCTACTCCAAGGTTGTGGACACGAGGTTGGTAATACTGTGACCTGCTCTGTGCGGATCACTCTGACACCGAGTGCCTTTTCACAGCTCTCGTCCACTACCTAGCTAGCACTAGCGAACACAGTCATGCCGACCATGCATGCTGGGCATCTCCCCAGCCTGGTTTCTGACTACTCCTCTGGCTACCAACAGTATGCTTACAATGCGGCACAGCTCTCCGACTACGAGAGTCAGTATGCGGCTCAGAACCTTCCTCCACTGCAGCCACCATCGTCCGACTGCTATAAGAGTGCAACTGAATCGGCGCAGACTTACCAGGATCACATGGGCCAACATTTACAGCAGTATAGCTTGCCACCCATTGCCTCGATAGGTCGTGGCCGCCAGACCGACGCTCAATATCTAGCAAGCCAAACTCGGAATCATCACGCAGCGAGCCAAACAACAGCCACTCAACGGACTCAGCATGACGAGAGGGCTATCGGTGGTGTTTCAGCAAATCTTGACTATGACATGGATGCGATGACGGAGTTCGTGGCAGAGATGGCAGCCGGAATGTATGCAATCTACATGTCTCGCATCTGTATTGCCGATATTGACTTGGTTCAAAGCATCAAACCCGGCATCACTCCCCCCTCCACCTTTCGCAAATGGGTATTGCAAGTCCTCAATGCGACGAGGCTCCCATCTGCCACTATCATTTTGAGCCTATCTTATCTCTCTTTGCGCGTCCGAGGGCTTTCCGCGAACGGCCGGTTCTTGCCTTCAGAGCGCAGCCTTTACCAGATGCTAACTGTTGCGCTGATTCTTGGCAGCAAGTTTCTTGACGACAACACATTTCAGAACAAATCGTGGGCCGAGGTCAGCAACATCTCGGTCATTGAGCTGAACCGAGACGAACGCGATTGGCTGACTGCTTTCGACCACCGCTTGCATCATGATCCTCAAGGTTTGTCCGGATTCACTGCATGGGAAGCGAAATGGTTCGCCTGGCAGGCACGTCTGGCGCCATACATGGCGTATCGCGCTGACGGCAGTCTTCGTGGTGAACGCTCCATGCGACAAAGCCTCTCGTCTGCATACCAGCAGCAGGTAGCATATGGCCACTACGATGCGACTAATGTTTCTCGCGCTTCTGATTCGGCATATGCTGCAACTCCATACTCTGTCTACGACTCATGGAACACTCGACACTCACTTAGTGACGACTCATCCCCTTCTACTGCACCTCAATCTTCAGGTCCGCAAACACCCGACTACTACAATTGGCCCAAGGATGCAAGCACTTCTCGCCATGCTCCATTCGGGTTCGCGCCTCTACCGAGTTTCAATGCTGCTGATCTCGCTGCGTACTCAGCTTCTTATGCTCTGCCAGCAGCCTATCAGCAAGCCGGCAATATGTGGAACAACCACGGCGGGCACTGCCAGTGTGGCAACTGCCGAGCACCCCTGGGACATTCGCGTTATGGCACCGTTGTCGCAGCGTGATCCGAGTCTTCGCCACAATTCCACGACATTCACTCAATCTGCTCTATCCCTGGAACTGTTTCTGCATCTACGTCTCTCTTTCCTCGACGACTTTCCTACTGTCTTCATCAGCGCGCGATCGCCTCGCCGACGCTCATCCTTCGCGACGCCCTATATTTCCATTTCTGGGGGCTTTCAATTAACATCATTGCTTCGGAGTTTGCGGTCCCTCACTGTGAGGTGGAAGATTATGGCATTAAAAGTATGCCTTGCGTGCGGGTCACTAAAAAGCGTTGTTTGGGGGTGTCCTGAAAAAAGAATTATGCTTGGTGTACAGGTCTTCTGGGTGGAAAAGTTGAAAAGTACTTCTCATTTCCTATTCGCGAATGAATAAAAGAGCATGAAGGACTGTTGACAGTGCGTACAACAGTCTCTTCCCGCTCAAGGCACGAAACGGAGGTCAGATGTTTACACAAAAAAAGTTTGGAGGTCTATGTTTTTGCTTAGGAATGGCTCTCGGCTAGTGCGCTGTGCTGCTGGGAAGCCTCGCTCTTTACCTGCAGCACAGTACTTAGCGGTCTGGTTTTTTTGTTTGCTCTTGGTTTAGCTGGCTGATGGCAGACACGATATCTCTGCTCACATTCATTTGTCCTATGCGTTCGCTAGTGGCGGAGGGGGAGTGAGAAGGAGGAGGGAAGAGAGGGACTAGATCGAGCAAGATGTCTCCTCTGTGTGAAGTGGCGGGCACTACGAAAAGACGCTCTGGTTCCTGACTGTAGCACCATTAGTATAGTCGAGAATGTATCAATGACCAGAGGAGGGTCGAATTGTTGTCTTACCAAATCATTTCATAGACCGGAGAATTTGCCGAGGCATAGACGTAAGCCGTCCGTCCCTCCGGTCGCGAGCTCCTCGAGGTTATCGTGAAACCTATCCATCACTTGCCTTCATTGACACTACATTTGTCCTGCACATATCTCCACACATAAATCGCCATCATGGTCGCCGACGCACTACTCTTTCATCCGAGCGTTACTCACTTCCAGAAGTTCGTAGCTACAACAGGTTCGTTGTCACATCCACGCGCATCTGCCCCTCTTCCACGATCCCAGCTTCCAGCAAGACCCGTCCAAGCCCACATGCACCAACACCAGCACCCCTCCTCTCTGCACCCCAGCATCAACCCTGTTCCCAGCAGAAAAGCATTCACTAACCCATTTCTCCTTGCATAGTTGGCCGCGACAAGCTCCTCCGCACAGTCCAATACTTTGCCCGCTTCTACGCCTGGTACCTTTACCGCCTCAACGCCTCTCCCGCTGACCTCGCCCCTTGGACCGTCCTCAAATCCCAGCTCGCCCTCGCCCGGAAAGCCTTCCGTCTGGGAAAATTCATCGAGCACTTCGTTGCCGCGAGTAGGGCTTACACCGTCCTGACCGCCGCGCCCACCACATCCTCGTCACCCTCGGCCAGCTCGGCCTTCTTGGGCGCCCTGACGGTCGGACGACAGCTCGGATATGCAGGATACATGCTTTGTGATAACGCGGCCTTTTTGGACCAGGTTGGAGCGTGGAAGAGTGAGACGGGAAAGGTTGCGGCCAGGAGGGCGAGTCAGTTTTGGTTGATGGGGTTGGCGTGTAGTGCGGTTGGGGCGAGTTGGCAGACTGTGACGTTGAGGTTGAGAGAGAATGAGGTCAGGAGCGGGAGCGCCACGGCGGAGAAGGGAGAGGACGCTGTGGAGTTGAAGAAGATTGCAAGGTACGTGATTGTGTGGATGTGGATGGGAGGGGGCATTCAGTGGTGTGGAGCAATCTGCTGCGCTCTTCTTCCACCATCGCGAAGTCCACAGGCGCAGTTTGAAGTCTGGTGAAGATGGCGCATCATGCTAACACATCCTCAAGGGAACGAAGCGCAGTCAACACGCAGCTACTCTCGGATATCTGCGACGTGGCCATCCCAGCATCGGCGTTGAGCTATGGATATGGCTATCTTGATGATGGCATAGTTGGAGTGGCTGGTACTGTCAGCTCGCTCTTGGGAGTGACTGCACAGTGGAGTAAGACGGCCTAATCCTGGGTCTGGAATGGGAGGTGATGGTCACGAAAGCTAGTCGCATGCGGGCGAGAAGGGACGGACCGCGAATCACTGCTTTGATGGACCTCCTTTGATCATGTTGAATGTTCATCTTCCAATGTAGCTCTCACGACACTTGACCGTTATTGGTGTACATATTGCAACACTTATGACCTCTAGAGGGTCATGATTGAATCAAATTAAATGCGACTGCTAACGGACTAATTCTCGGATCTAGTGATTACCAACAATGTAGTGACTTACGACTTGCCACCGACTCTAGAAGCATACGTTGTAAAAACATCTTAGCAAAAGCCTGCCCACGCTGTCTCTTATGGCACAGCCAATGCCCTGCACATTGGTGGTCAACATTGGAGACTACATGATGCGGCTGACAAACGTTCGGTTCAGGAGCACTGTGCATCGCGTGTTTGATCGGACGATAGTCGATAGGATCAGTATGCCGTTCTTCTTTGAATGCAACTTTAATGAAAAGTGTGGCGTGTTACTGACCTGTGTGGACAATTCGAATCGGCCAAGTATAAGCTATTTACTGTGTAGAGGTATGTTCTGTAGCTCACAATGATGCCATGGGTGACGCCACTAATGCTGCTGTAGTGAACGCAGCTACGTTTCAAGCAGACTCAGCTTTCTTTCGAAGACCGCTGCTTTGTGAATGTGGTTTGGATGACTGTCTCGGATCGTGGTTGATGTTGCTAGTGGCGTGCATGGATGGTATAGCTCCACAGCATAGCTCAGCCAATCGATCAATCAAAAGAGACCTTCTTGCCCGCAAAAGTATGAATATCAAACTTCTTCGCCTCCTTAGCCTTCTTCGCCGCTACCCACGACGCATGTATCGGCTTCTCCTTCTCCTTCTCTTTTACCCCGCCCGCATGCTCCTGCCTCCGCCCCCCTAGAGCAGTCGCGTTCTCCCCCGTAGCTCCCACTCTCTTCGGCCCCCTTTCCTCCCTCGCCTTCGCCCACGCCGGCTTATACGGCTCTCCCGGCCTCCCCTTGACTATCGCTGTCCGCGCCCCACGCTTCATATCCCATCCATCATCCCGCCCTGCCTTCCCACCAACCCCTTGTTTGCCATTAGCGCCTACCCCACCGTCCTGCAAGTGCTTGGCCTTCTGCCCGAATTTCTTCTCCCAGATCTGCTGACGGGCGCGCTGGCCGCGACGGTTGCTGCGGGGTTTGACGGTTTCGGAGATGTCTTCGGGGGCAGACTCGGCGTCGGAGTCGGAGCCGGAGAAGTAGCCGCCGAGGGTAAGGGAGGGGAGGAAGGTTGTGTTGGGGTCTTTCTGTGGTTTCGACTTTTGCTTGGCGGCGCGTTGTGGTTCCGGGGACGGGGATGGTGAGAGCGAGGGCTTGCGTTGGGCTGGTGGTGGAGAGGCGGAGGTGGAGGCGGAGGGTGGAGGTGAGTATTCTACGGAAGGGGAGTAAGTGCGTTCACGTGCTGGGCGGCTATCGAGCGCCGATGTGGAGTGTTCGTTATTGTCGTTGCCTTCTTCGTCTTCGTCGTCCGAGGATCCTGCTACTCTGGCATCGTAGGCTGCGAGATCGTCGTCGTCTATGTCATCGGCAAGCTCTCTTGTATGCGTATCTCGCGGCGAGTCGTCCGAGTCTTCCTCATTGACATCCTCATCTGTCTCTATGTCGTAGTCATCTTCCGCAGGCTGAACTCGGGTTGCAGAAAGTGGCTTGGTGCTCGTCTTCTCTGGTTGCTGCTTCGCCACACCCTCTCCCTTCCTCGACTTGGCCTTTGTATCTTCCAGTCTTACTCCTAGGGCGGCTCGTATCGGCGGCAGTACCTCTGAAACAGCTTCTTTGACAGGATTCGCATTGTATAATCGTGCAGTCACATTGATAGTCGCTTTATCTTTTATTGCGCGCGGCGGGACGGTGACTTCTGAAGGTAGTGCAGGACAAGTAGCAATAGCTTTCTCTTTATTGAGTATCTTATGCAGATGCGCTTCCGCGGCTAGTACAAGATCGAGGTTCTACATACACAGTCAATACTTGTGGCCTACATGCTTCAACTCGACCGCAGTACCTTCAAGGCCTCAATTTCCTCCTCGATCCTTGTCAACTCAGCAGCATCGTCCTTTTGTCTGGCCGTCTTCTGCCGCCGACTGAGCTTCTGCCGCTCAAAGCCCTTGGCTAGCTTGAGAGCACGATGTATGATCTTCTTGCCATGAAAGATCTTCTCGCCCGCGCGCTTCTGTGCATCATCACTGGAGACACGTTTGCTAGGGCCTCTGTGTTGATCCTCTGTATCGTCGCGCTGTCGTTTCGGCATTGTGTGGAAGCAAGAGTCGGCTGATCGTGCTTGACACAAAAAGTCGGGCGGCACCCAGAGAGGGAACTTTGGAATGCGGGGTGGATGAGACACTCGGGCCGAGTCCAGAAGTACCAGCATACAACATCTCCACCGAGCCAGCGCCACCAGCTGCAACCTCAATCACGCTTGTCTGATGTCGGCTGAGCAAGACATCACGGGCCGATACCGCGAGCTGATTCTCGACGCCTATAGGACTATGCTCGAGCAGGAAGCATTCCCTTGACACTGTGGCTTACAGTACATAATCATAAAGGAATACACTCAGCAGTATACCTTCCACGGCAGAACAATCACGCTCTTGTCAACCTTTCGTCAGTCGGATAAGACTAAGCCAATGGCAAGTAGGTCGACAATGATTGCTACAGTCTCGATCACAACCTCTCTGAACTCTTCAATGGAATACAGTGATACTACAATGATCCACATGGCAGCGTGACATGATGTGAGGACCATGTCGTGTGACAGAACCCCAGCATGTATGGTGTACCAATGAAGAACCTTGACTCTCGCGGCACCGGCTTGGGTTATCTTGCGCTACCCCTCACCCCTCACATTCGGCGGCAGTTGATCAAGCTGACCGAGCTTGGCAAGCCTTTGTAGTCTATATAGTTATGCCCTTCGTGCTGTCCTGATCTTGTCTTTTTCGTCTCATCCTCTGCTCTGATTCAGTTACCTCATCAGCACTGACACTGAATACCTCGAAATGGCCTACGGTTTCATGATCAAGCCACCGCCGGGCACACCTGGCAAAGCATGGCCTGCTATTTGTGTTGGATTGTTCGTTGCCTTTGGAGGTATGCCAAACTTGACTCCAGATTGACTTACTATCTTAGCTGATTACTAAAAAGGCGTCTTGTTCGGATATGATACAGTATGTAGTTCTGTTCTGTTCCTCCTGACCTTGGCACGGTTGACTGAATGCTCGGAAAGGGCACCATCGGTGACATTCTGGCCATGAGGTACTTCCTCGACACTTTCAGTACTGGCTACATCGATCCTCAGACAGGTCTACTTGGTATCACGGCATCACAATCTAGCCAGATCGTCTCTATATTGAGTGCTGGCACCTTCTTTGGTGCTCTCACAGCTGCACCAACTTGTGACTCCTTCGGTCGTCGTCTGGGCTTGATGTAAGCAGGCTTAGTACGCTCTAACAGCATACATCCGAAACTGAGAACTCTCCTAAAGGCTTTCGATTCTGGTTTTCACCTTGGGTGTGATCTTGCAGACAGCTGCTGTTCGAATCCCACTCTTCGTGGCAGGAAGATTCGTTGCTGGCTACGGCGTTGGCATGGTACGGTGCTATCCGCAGATAAGCAACACTGCGTAGTCCTGACTTGAATATTTGACAGATCTCTGCCTCCATCCCTCTGTATCAAAGTGAGACAGGTACGTTGGGGGGAATTTGACCACTTAATAGTGGCCACAGTCCTGCTCATTCTCTTTTGCTTTTTGGCAGGGACGACAGCTGATGAACACTCCTTAGCCCCGAAATGGATCAGAGGCAGCATCGTCGGCTCCTACCAGCTCGCCATCACTATCGGTCTCCTGCTTGCTTCTATCGTTGGCAATGCCACAAAGGACAGATATGACACAGCATCTTATCGTATTCCAATTGCTGTACAATTTGCCTGGGCTATCATTCTGTTCGGTGAGTACTGTACTACCAATGAGTAATTCTCAACATCTTGATTCTGTTTGGCCTAATAATCGACATTGTTTAGTTGGTCTACTCTTCCTCCCTGATACACCAAGAATGCACATCAAGCAAGGCCACCCAGACAAGGCAGCACGCGCACTTTCCAAGCTTCGAAGACTGCCGCCAGATGATGCTGCCATCCAGGAAGAACTCGCAGAGATCATAGCCAATCATGAATACGAACTGTCACTTGGCAAAGCTACATATCTGGACTGCATCAAAGGCAACCTCGGGTATCGTCTGGCTACGGGCTGTCTTCTGCAATCGCTCCAACAACTGACCGGTGTCAACTTCATTTTTTACTATGGCGCTTCGTTCTTCCAGAACTCAGGTATTGCGAATGGATTCACCACTTCCATGATCACCAATGGTGTCAATGTTGCAAGTACCTTTCCAGGTTTGTACATGGTTGAGAAGTGGGGTCGTCGACCATTGCTGCTTATGGGAGCAATCGGGATGGCTGGTAAGTCGTCGAAACTCTACACAAGTACACAAACTTACCTTTCACAGCATGTCAGTTTATCATTGCCGCCATTGGTACAGCTGAGCCTGTCACCAATCGCGTAGCACAACAGACCATGATTGCCTTCGTCTGGTAAGCCTGATCTTCCGCACCTACGACGCTCTCCGATCTAATCCTTGTTTAGTATCTACATCTTCTTCTTCGCCTCATCCTGGGGTCCCTGCGCCTGGGTCGTCACCGGCGAGATCTTTCCCCTCAAAGTCCGCGCAAAGTCGCTCTCCATGACGACTGCCTCGAACTGGCTGCTCAACTGGGCCATCGCATACTCCACGCCTTACCTGGTCAACCCCGGCGCCGGTAACGCCAATCTCGGCGCCAAAGTCTTCTTCGTCTGGGGTACCTTCTGCTTCATTTGTGGATTCTTCGTTTGGGCTATGTAAGTCGTGCTCGTGATTTACCTTGTGGTGAGAGTCATGCTAACAGGGTGATCAGGATCTACGAGACTAAAGGCCTGTCCCTTGAGCAAGTGGATGAACTCTACTCCAAGTGCGACAAGGCGCACAAGTCGACGTCATTTGTGCCTTCGGTCTCGTTCAGGGATGTGCAGGAAGTGCGTGGAGACGATCGCCAGATGTCGTGGATAGAGATGGAGAAAGAGGTGGGTGGGAAGCACAATGTCACTCATGAGACTGTTGCTATGAAGTAGGGCAAGAGCATAAGAGGAGTGTGTGTGTGCATGTGAGCGTGCTGATCACAGAGTGGTGGATGGAAAGAAGCGATGCGTGTTGCCGACAGGAAAGAGCGATGCACTTTACCACGGCGCACCTGCTGCAACCGCTATAGGTTTTGCCACAATGCAATATAGAGTATATGTATTCGATAAAAATATTTTCTGTCACATACGACCACAGGAGAATGAGAACAGGCCATCCCGTCCGCTCTGGCGTACTTAAGCATTCTACCGGCTGCGTAGTAGTTGGGTGGGTGACCACCAGCGAATTTCAGCTGTT
>Ga0058698_10000045_pt1 | contig 71798 bp, 92 predicted proteins | sample AgamicAsSfe_FD_67288 | JGI IMG/M metagenome (GOLD analysis project Ga0058698, IMG submission 67288) | Agave microbial communities from Guanajuato, Mexico - As.Sf.e | ecosystem: Host-associated > Plants > Phyllosphere > Phylloplane/Leaf | place: Guanajuato, Mexico | collected 2012-05-30
TATCCGCCGCCTCCCCCACCCACCCAGGTGGTCGGGGAGGTGGAGGATTTTATATTCTTTAAGCGTCAGAGGCGCAGGGAATAGCTGGCTGGCAGTGATCATAGTAACAGCAGCAGCACTGCATCCCCTCAATAGTTATCAGCATACAATCCGCCTTACATCCATCCACCCGCTACTCATGTCCACGAAGTGCAGCAGGGCAGCAAGCAGAGAGAGAGAGGAAGGAACGTCCGACGATACAGTTGAGATGAAGGCGTCCTCTGTACGTCTACTGTACGTCTACGTCTACGGATGAAGTCGACGTCGGGTTATGGATATGGAAATGGATATTGGGCATGGAATTGAGGACAGCGATGAGGATTGGCATGGGTTTGGGGATGAGGATGCATGCCGTGCTGCCATGTCAATAATGCGCCAATCTGCATTGTGGAAATCATAAGTGATTGCCATTGCCTGTCAGTTTTTAGGCCACGGCCGTTCGTTTGTTGGCATTGGCATTGGGCAGGCACGTCACGTCGAGGCTAAACTATCAGATTGGAATGGAAAACAACAACGGCGGTCGAGGCAACAGAGAAAATATATCAGGATAAAATTGATTGTGATGATACGAAAAGATGCTCTGCTTGTTTGACCAAAGGGCTATGCACCTCCCAACCTGCACCACTCTACTCAAGCAAATTCCATCACTTCAGTCCCACTCTCTAAGTAGAGCTACCCTTGCGCTCGACATCGTCCACGATCCGCTCATCCAAAGTTCCATTCTTCATGCCCATCTCGCTAGCAAATGTGTGTGTTGGGACCCACTTGCTGGACGTTCTCGGGGTAGTCTCCTCCATCATCTTGTCGACCTGCTCGAGAGAAAGACCCTTTGTCTCCGGGATGAGGAAGTATGCGTACACAAACGCGCACGTGCACAGACCACCCCAGATGAAGAAGACGGAAGAGCGGAGGTTACCCTCGTCGGGGTTGACCATGTAAGGTGTGATGACAGCGATGATGGTGTTCCAGAGCCAGTTGGACGCAGTGGAGAGAGCGACACCACGCGAACGGATGGGGAGAGGGAAGATCTCGCCGATGAGGACCCAAGCACCAGGACCCCAGGTGGAGGCGAAGAAGAAAATGAAAATTGCGATGAAGGCGATCTGGGCGTTGACGGCGGAAATGTTGTTGGAGCGAGATACGCCGTCGACAAGGTGGGTGTGGTTGAAACCGACGGTGACACCGATGATGGCGACGAGGAACTGGCAGATCAACATGCCAAGGGCACCCCAGACGAGAAGGGGACGGCGACCGAAACGCTCGATGGTGTAGAAGGAGATCGGGGTAGAGCAGACGTTGACGAGGGTGAAGATCAGGGAGATGAGGAAGGTGTTGGAGATGGCGCCAGTAGATTGGAGGAAGGGGGTGGAGTAGTAGAAGATGAAGTTGACACCGGTCCACTGTTGCATCATTTGGAGAGAAGTACCGAGAATGGTCTTGCGGAGGTTGGAGTTGGACTTGAAGACGGAACCGGAGAAGCAGTGGGCCCACGAGCCGAACCAGCCAGTGTTGGGAATGACCTGGCGTTCGTACTCGGCGTTGGCGACAATCTCGGCGAGCTCGGCCTCAATGTACTCGCTCTCTGGGGATTGACCACGGAGACGGGCGAGGACCATTCGAGCGGCATCAACACGACCCTTCTTAACAAAGTAGCGGGGAGAGTCGGGGAGGAGAAAGAGACCAGTGGCGAGGATGATGGCCCATGCGAATTGGACACCGATAGGAATACGATAGGCACCACTGTCAGTGCGGCCTTGTGTGGCGTAGTCGACAACGGCTCCAAGGAGAAGACCGATGGTGACACAGAATTGGTAGCCAGAGACCAAGGTACCGCGAACCTTGCGAGGAGCAATCTCGGCCATGTAGAGGATGATGATGGCAGAGACGAAACCAACACCGAGCCCGGCAATGAGACGACCAGCGACGATGAGACCGAGACCCTTGGATTGAGCGATTTGAAGAATGACACCGATCATGTAGATACCACATCCTGAGATGATGGTCCATTTGCGACCGAAGTAGTCGGCAACGTCGCCAGCGATGACAGCACCGAAGAAAGTACCAGCAGAGAGGATAGAGACGATCAGGGAGTTGTTAGGACCAGTGAGAGCAGTGGCGTTAGGACCCTCGATTCCGTGGATGAAGACTGCGGAACCAGTGACACCTGGACAGTGCTGTCAGTATATGTAATGCAGGAGCTGACTTCAGATGAGACCAACCGTTGATGTAACCAGAATCATAACCGAAGAAGATACCACCAAAGGCAGCAAAGGCACACAGCATGTATGCCTTGAAAGTCACAGGCGCCTCGATGCGATTGACATCGTCGGTCGCTGCGAGCACCGCACCACCGGGCATCTTGAGATGATGACCTTGTGGATGTGGAAGAAGTGTTTATCTGAAAGTGTCTGTACAGGGGGGGGGGATCCCAAAGGCGATGAGGCTATGAAAGCAGGCAAGTAGAGAAGGTCGGGATTGTGAAGAAAGAGTGACTGGATGATGAGCAAGAAAAGCTACAAAAGGAGCGGCGCACGAGGAATATATAGAAAGTGCAGCAGTCAGGTGGAAGCCAAGGGGGCGGGGACCGAGATGTGGAGATTGGAAGAGGGCCGATGCTTTTGAAGCACGAGACACTCCAGACATCCCAGATCATGCAGGCGGCCAGCAAAGGTGAGCATAATGAGATCCACCGACACTCCTCCATCCTCCATCCTCAGCCCCTCGTCTCCGTCTTCCGCCCCGCGCCACAGTTATCTCTCTCCTTCTTCTTGGACTTCTCCAAGCTCCAGACGCCATCGCCCAGCAGTGCTTTTCGTGACAACCGTGTGTAACTCTCTCTACTCCACCAAGACTGGGAAAGGATTCGAGACGTCGAGAAGTGTCTCCACCCCGAAGTGATGCCACCTGACTCGAAGCATTTCTTGTGACTGGTCACTGTGACGACTATACCTCGGTACGAGGTCGTGATTGGCAGATACGGTGGAAATGTGCAGATCACTTGGAAACAAGGCCGTTGGCCAGACGAACTAGGCCTCCGATGCCGAAGACATTTGAAAGAAAATCAATATTTATATTATTCTCGTGTGTCAAATTCGGAATATGCTTCGAAATTACATTGGACTGTAGTGTAGATGGCCTGAAACGAGGAATAAACATGTCGAGAACATGGCGCAAAGAGATGAGATGCTCGAGATGCGACGTCGAAAAAAGGTAGCTGCACAGCGTGGGAATCAGTCTCCGCATTGGCAAACGCCGATGCAGGGCGGGTCCGGGGTCACAGGGTGTGCTTTGTGTGTTTTGTGCTTGCGCTGTGATGTGCCATTTCCAGCCCGTCCAAGCGTTGCCAACTTGCGATGCGAGGCAAAAGGCGGAACTCTGCGACAGAGCAAGGCATGTCACTAGTCTGTAGTGACTGACTTGTGCATCGAGCATTTCCAGCGGCACGGATGACACACGGCAAGTGCAACCCTGGAGGGAAATCAATCAATCCCCGCCACGCCATTTCTGCGGCATCACGAGACCATTGATCTTTTCTTTTGAGCCTCGTTTTTCTCCATCTCTTGGCCTCTGCCTCGGCTTCTGTTGCTGCTCACCCAAACGTTGCTTCTTGCTTTTCTTTTCTTTTCTTTCCTTTTCATTTACCTTGTCTTGTCTGGATCCTTGCTGTTGATGCAAATCACGACATGATACGAAATAGGGAACGAAGAGAAGCAACCACATGATCAACAAGGCAAGACAGACACGAGCACGATCGATAATGTCACACCGTACACCGTACCTCACCCCAACTTCCAGGTTCCTTGACACATCACATCACCGACATCCACAGCCATCCAATACTTTTGCTCTTTTGGCCCACCATCGTAAGATCACCTAGCCTCTGACCGTCCGTCTGATCAAACGATGAAGCCAAGTCTTTTCCCATCGTCTGAAGCTTGTTGTTCGCGTCGCCGCCTCTTCTGAGTCTCGTCCATGGGGCCCCTCATCTGGTCTGATTTCGTGCTCAGGTCAATCTGTCGTCGAGTTTTAGTCACAACAATAATCCATAACCTGACAAACGAAGGGCATGATTTATATCGGCCAGTAGTGGCTTTTCTCCAGCTGGGAGGGGCGTCGCGGCTTCATCTCGGCATCACTGCGGTCCGGGGGAAAGGATCACTTCGATATGCCGAATTGTCTGCCGTGGTTTGCTAGTTTCTCTGCTTCTCCTGCTCTGCCTTTGGTGCCGTAGTGACCTTTTTCTGGTCTTGTTGCCTGGCAATCGTGTGGTTTCCAGGCGCACCATTTCCAGTGCCTAATACGGAGCAATCCTTGGTAAGCGACGACGAAAAATGCTCTTCGCCAAGTAACAGCAGGGCAATCTTGGCCTCTCCAGTCCAGTCTCCAGTCTCCAGGCTTTCTCCGCAATATGATTTGCAATCTCCAGATCTTCAGATCTCCAGAACTCCAGGACCCTGTCCAGCAATCGACAGTGGACGCGCAGTGCGCCATGTGATCAAATAATGACAAAGAGACGGACAGAAGGAACGTGGCGATATCCGAAGTCCTAGCGCTGAAGACTTGTCTGACCATCGTTGGGACCTCCCGCAGGCTAGACTTTGTCGCAGACTCAGTAACTGGAGCTTCTTCAGGAGGTCGGGAATGCCGAACCAGGATTTTTGCATGCATGTCCAAGCTGAGGGTGAGATGTGTCTCTGCTCCTGCATAGCTGCTCGATCCTGGCTCTGCGTATCGCTTCGAGGATCGATGTGTGCTGCGGTATCTTGCTTCCCGAACAGATCAATGGAGATCTCTGGCCGTGTGCTTTCCAAAGAGCCACCCTCATCCTCATCTTCTGCCAGTCTGTGGAGCTTGTTCCTGTCTCTGTAGCAGCACTCGAGTGTGCTCGCTTGCTGACTTGTGCGCTTCGATTGCATGTCGAGTGAAATCTGCCTGATTCTGGTTCCATCTCTTTACGGCCATCTATCTTGTCCTACATCTCACTCTTCTCTCTTTTGGCCTGGCTCTAGATAGTGAGCAACGTGGTGTCCGACCCGCCGCTAGGAAATGGGGGATGCTACAGGTGCCAAACGGGAAGCAGTTTAAGGAAGCAGAAAGCAATAGCAGTCGCGGCTGATCTGTGCGCGTATAGCTGTTCAGTGGTGTGTCTGTGTGTGCATCCATGTCCGTGTGTATCTGTTTGTGTGTGACTTTGCCTGCATGTGTGAGATAGCATTACCCGTCCAAGCGAATACCTACATGATCAGTGTGAGTGTCGTATAGTGTGAGTGTCGTCCATCCAGGTGAGTGTCGTGGCATCCAGCGTCCAGCATTTGACTTCCAGTATCCAAGCTCCTAACCACCAGCACACACATCAGCGACCAGCACCAACATTCCAGGACCAGACGAGAAGCCAAGTGAGAAACAAGCCCGCCCTATCTAGTTGAGTGACGGCGTACGAAGAATAATGAGGCGGCAGCTAGAGTGGACACGAATGTAAGATCTGATTAGTGCGGTTTGCGACCAGGAAGCCAGGCCGACCAGCCTAGACAGGAAATCGCTAGAGGTGTGAAGGAGGACTCGTGGCTCGTGGCTCGTGGCGAGACTGGGGTTGTAGAAGAGAGGTGGGTGTAGAGTACAGTATGCAGCACATGGATGTACAGCAGCTGCAGCTGTGTTGACCGCGACTGTGCTGCTCAAAGAAACCGAAACGCTCTCACGAAGTCGCGAAGTGCCTGCCTGCCTGCCTGCCTGCCGTGCCTTGGACAATCCCGTAGGAAGAAGAGCCAGGAAGAGCCAGTGCGAGGGTTGAAAGCAGCAGCAGCAGCAGCAGCAGCAGCAGGATAATTAAGTATTTGTACGCCAACACCATGACTTTGCACTTATCCATACTTCTCCCATACTTCCATATACATCCACATACAACCCCGAACATTCAAGCATCCCACATCCCACATCCAGGGCATCACGCACCCTCTACCCTGTACCCCGACCCACCCCAAGGATCGAGCGAGCTTGCTTCCAGATTCTACCTTCCGCCTAAATACGAACCCTCACCATCACCCACAGTCCAAGCAGACAACCTTCCCAATCAAGCCAAGTACTGCGAATCAGGTGAGCGCGAGAGTGCCTAGACCGGGATAAACCGCAGAAGACTCCAAGGGATTGCGGAGCTTGGGTGGGAGGTGGTCCGAGGAGGTGGAGGTGGAGGTGGAGGTAAATGGCATTATTCGCGCTTGCGCTGTCGCCTAAATGCAAGCGGTCACGCAGGTCACGCAGTAGTAGTTTACGCGCAACGAGTATAGGTTCCGGGCAGGCATTCTTCCCAATGCAGCTCACCACTCGAGGTGCCTAAACCGGGGTAAACCGGGGGGGACTCGAGGGATTGCGGAGCCCCACGGGCATGGGAGGTGCTTCGCATGTTTGTGTTCAGGCTAAAGGTGACGAGGGGATGTGATTCGTTGAGTCGGCTGGGCGGGGAAAGGGAGCGGCTGTGATCATGCGACCTCAGTGTCACCTCACATATCAGGCACATCAACGGTGAGTGCAGGGCAGGGGGATCCCGAAGCTCGAGGGGCTTGCGCGAGCTGGGGTATCAATCCAACCAATCGTAACCAATCGTGTGCTGCTGAACAAGAATCCGACTACATACATCTCATACGACGCCAGAGTTGGTAGCGGCAGAGGTCGTGTGACTTACTTGCTCCCCTGCTCCATTCTCGTCATGACTTCACTGACTTCACAGACTACGTAATGGGTGCAATGGTTGCAATCGTACACGCACGGGATGGACATATGTAGAACCTCAGCTAGATTAAGCTAAGCTAAGCTGGCTACCTTACTCTCATCGATAAAGGATGGAATATTGGCACTTTACCTGCGTATGAAAATCTTAATCTTCCTTCGTGCGTGGTCGGAGACGTGGACGATGACAGACACTTCGCATGCATGAGAGAAGGGTAACGAAGAGGGGTTAAGCGAGTAAGTAAGCAGGAAACCTGCAGAGGCCGTGCAAGGATCGTGGTCGAGGATGTGGTGGACTCTATGAATATACCAGTAGATCGTGCTGCCGCCGCAACAATCTGAAAGTCATCCATATTGAGGGTGCGGACATGAAGACATTGGAGAGCATGGCTGTAAAGGGGAAGCAGCAGAGGGTGAACACGCCGCTGTGGAGACATGATCTCGTGGGTCGTGGTGGCTGTGATAGGGCTTGTGCTCATAGTGGGAGGCAAAGCAAGGAAGGGAATGGAAAGATTTCGAGTCCGCCGCTAACGAGGTGCCATAGGGGTTCGACAACTGGTATGGTGTTGGGGTGAGAACACGCCATAGTAGGAGAGCGCAGTTGTGATCAGGTCTTTGCCTTGTAGGGCATGAGACGGCAGGGCATTGAAGGAGGTGCAGCAACTCGGTGCAGGAGTCGTAGGATGCAAAGACCGAGAACACAAAGGTTGTGCCACACCAGCCGAAAATGGCTTCGACGTAAAATTTCCCCGTGGAAAGCTAGATAGCTAGAAATCTTGAGCTACAGTATATCATACCATCTCCGCACTTCCCGTCATCCAGTTACCTGCCTTGTGCTCCGGCATCATCTGAAGGTGCTGGTACGGTACGCTATGTGGGTCGAAGTATAGTCCTTCTAGGTGACCGTCACTCCGTCTCAGGCTGACGTAGTAGAAACCACTGATACTCAATCCAAACTGTCCACCAACTCTCGGAAGCCTCGTAGCAGTGCCACCAGCACCACCATCAACATCCATAGCCTCACCACCCCCACCAGTACTCGCCAACACCCCCGGCAGGAATACCGTCCCCCTCTCCCTCGGGATCTCCGGTCTTCTCCCCTCCGCCCACACCGTCCCCTCCCTGGCTTCAAACGTCGGCGCAACGAAACACCGCTCCTTCCACCGCATGAGCACGTATTTCTGCGCAATCTCCCGCTCGAGCCAGTCCGGATCTAGGAGCCCACGAGCGAGGTCTTCGTCACTGAGGGTGGAGAAGGGCTCGAGCTTGCGCCAGTAACGGGCGTCGATGTCGGCTGTTGTGGACGATGTGGCCGTGGTTGTGCGAGGGAAGGAGGGATTGACGGTCAGGAGAGTATGGTGCTGAAAGTCGATGAGTTCGCCAGTGAGGTAAGTGGAGAATATGGTGCGGTCTGGTGGTGATGGGACAGCAGCAGAATCTGCCGCGACTGGAGGATGTAGAACGTTGAAGGCTTCCATTGTTCCTTGTAGAGTCATGCTTTCGTAGTCGACGTCGTGTAAGGTGACCTTCACTACCCAACGATCGGGCGCGGGCATGATGATGCTCTCGGGTGAAGCGACGATGGGGTGTGGATTTGTCGATTCCTGTACCATGCCTAGCCATGGCCGTGTTGGGTCGATTGGGATTGGTGACGCTTGACGATATGCATATGCTGGAGGCGGTCGATGTAATGTTAGTGGAGCAGAATAAGCTGCTCGCTGTGTTCCGCTGAAGGTCATTCCTGGCACAAGCCAAGACGATGGATGAGGTGGGCATGCTGTCCGCATGCTTAGTCTCTCAGCACTTCGCCATGATGAGTAGGTTTCTCTCAAACTACGCTCTGTCTGCTCGATCGGGACGTCCAGATCGGTATCACTATCTCGCATCGCGTGCATATACTGGATGACTCTTTCGAATTCGGACGTCACTGTCTTTGGCGTAGGATTCCCTAGAAAGCTGCGGCGAAGAGTGTCTAAGTGTTCCCGCCGTGCCGGAGGAGGTAGTTCTCCTGATTCCGGGGCCTGTTCGGTCGGTCGTGTCAATTCCAGGAATCGTCGTAGTGGACTCGAGTATTCTCGTCGATCTTGGGCTGATAAGTCCTCACGAGCAACGAACCGTGCAGTCTCAGCAACCCTCGCGGCATCCGAGCCTTCAGGTAAGGTAGTATCCTGTCCTCCAAATGCCAACAGTAGTCGTTCGGCAGTAGAAGATGATTCCCGATTCGTCCGTTGCTCATCACGCTCAACCACATATCTTTCCATTGAGTTCCTCGATCGAGGTGAAGATGCCTGATTCCCTCTCACACCCCTCATCACTGCTGCTGACCTTAACAAATGCTCATGTGCGTCCATTCTTCGCCTGAAAATGGTCGAGTATGACGGCTGCACTCCACGCTCGTCTGCTTCCGCTCGATCTTGTAACTCATCTCGTCGTGCTTCCAATGTAGCTATCCGCTCTTGTCGGGCAGTCTCGGCCTGCGTTTCGGCTACCGAGTTCAACACTTCTGGATGTGTATTTGGCTGCTCTTGTCTTAATCGTACTAACGTTCGGAATATCTCTATTCTTTCTGCTGAATCTGTTCCTCGGGCTCGTGGTGCCCAATCATACATCGATTGCTGATGAGGTACACTATCGCCATAAGGGGCACGGTCCGAACCTGAATCTTCTGGCACTACTGGACGTGCCGCCCAAGGAAGCCGAATACGACTCGTTGTCGGTCGAGCGGTGCTATCTGTTGTCTCTGCAGGTTGAGTCCGTATACTGTGTATTTGACGATTCCTTCTCCTTCTATTCTCGTCCCGTAATTGTCTTGACAATACATCTAGCGAGACCGGCCCTCGATGACTACTGTTCTGCTCTTGATCCACTTCTGCATCATATGGCCTCCTCAGGAATGAAACGTTCTCGTTTTCCGCTTCTTCAGAGGGACGTCGTATTGACGTGGGCAGAGTTGGATGTGGTGTATATACGCTCGATCGTGTAGGTCCGCGGCCTGAAAATCTCCATTCAAATTCCCCTTGGGGTAGCGAGGGTACTGTCTGTCTCTGTGCAAGTAATGTTACTATCTGTTCTGCCTCGAATACATGCTCATCTATAACTTACATCTGTAGGGCCGTGGATGTAGTTGGGTGAGTTTGTAGGAGGCATTCCGCGAGACCGGGTGCGAGCAGATAGGACGAGTGTGCACTTGATTTATGTTAAGATCGAGTGGCAGAGAATGACGAGATGGCAATATGACGGTGGCGGCGATCTCGAGGGTTTGGCTCACGACTAATTCTGCTGCATATCAACGTCTAGAAGTTGCATGTTAGTACGAAAATCCTTTGGGACGTCCAGAGCAGCACATTAGCAGAGCAACAAAGAGGCAGAGAGGCAGCAATGTCGAGACGGGTCGAGGCTTGGTTGTGCTGGACTCAACATCAGGTCTCGAGATTCCCCACCTCCACCTGCATCATCCCGTTTTAGCGAAGCCTTTTCCGAGGCAATGACGAGTGTTCTGGCGCATTAATCATCCACAATCACCTCACATTCACTTCCACCTTCCACACACCTACCCCAACAACCACAACATCTCCAACCACACCACTCTTCATCGCCTCACGCAACACTCGATTCCGCAAACCTTTGTCAACCGCCACCACGAACTTCGTACGCACCTTCTTCACACGCGCCGCCAGTCCCGCCAGCATGTCCGCCGCCAAGACCAAGGCCCAACAGATCATCGACGAGAACGCCGTCGCCGTCTTCTCAAAGTCCTACTGCCCTTATTGCAAGGCCAGCAAGCAGCTGTTGAGCCAGCAAGGCGCAAAGTTCTACGCCATCGAGCTGGACCAGGTTGGTGAGTAATGAACCTAATCCCAGGATGAGGTTGTGAGGACGAGATCTACCTTGCTACCGCGGACGATATGCGAGTGCAGACATGGCTAATGCGACACGCGTACCTCTCAGATGATGGAAGTGACATCCAGAATGCACTTGAGGAGATAACTGGACAGCGATCCGTGCCAAACATCTTCATTGCTAAGATGCACATTGGAGGAAACTCGGACTTGCAGGGCAAGAAGAGTGAGCTGCCAACCTTGCTCAAGGAGGCTCACGCTCTATAGATGGTCGCACTAGTACGATGGAGAAGGATTTGATACTTTTGACGGGGAGACACTCAGTTAATGTTGCTGGCACCCATAATACAATCTGATTCCAAGTTTCGACAATAATGCAACTTCCCTGACAGCATTCTTTCTTTGTGCACTCTCTGTGTATATCCCACCGCTTTTACTCAATCATCTCGATATCATCCATCCCGTCTTGCTGAGCCGCAGCCTCACCAGTGAAACCCGCAGTAGGGGTATCAGCAGCCACTCCTCCTGCCGGCTCGTTCTTCTGCACGTTGTCCTCTCCACCAGTTGCACCTCCCCAGTAGTCCTCCATCTCTGCATCAAGCTCATCCGCAGTCTTTCTTGGGCGAGCTCCAGTGCGTGGTCTCCCTTCGCCGTCACCTCTTGGCCTTGTATTCCTATCGTCACGCTCATCCCTGCGACCACCTCTTCGACCACCCCGTTCGCCTCTTCTTATTGGCGATCTAGAGCGGTCGCAATTACGACGCCTCGAGTCGTCACGGCCACTGCCACCGGGAACATAGCGATCGATGTACTCGGGTGCGGGTCCTCTTACATCACTTCTTCTCGATCTAGGACTCTCACTTCTTCTCCTTCTCTCGCCACGTCCACCACGCCCTGCACCACCATCGTCGATACGATCGAAAAGACTCCTTTGAGGTGCGGTGATGCGCTCGTCCAGACCACGTCCAGGTGCTGGTCTTCCACCACCTGATGGGCCAGAGGGCATCAGAGACACCGAGATTGGCTGGCCGTACGCATTGGCACCGTTGTAGTCGCGAAGAGCTCGCTGAGCATCGCGCGAAGTGCTGTAAGTTACGAAGGCCGTGCCTCTTGAGCGATCAGAGCGGTCGTACAAGATTTGTACATTCGAGACCGGCCCAATTCTCTCGAAGAGTTCCTACGAGGCTTGATCAGCAATTGTTGTATACTCTTTCCGCTGAAAAAACACACTTTCAAATCTTGCTCAGTGAGGTCGTAATGTAGATTATCGACGCGGAGTTTGGAGCCGGAATCGTTGGTGAGTCTTGTCATGTACGTAAGCAGATGAGAACTGGGTGTTGCGCAGCAGACCATTGCATACCGGCCATTATCTTCAGGTTCATATCGATCGAGTCTTCCCTCACGGAGCGGAGCACGAGTGTCGCGGCCGCCGGGGGCTAAGTCGATCAGATGAAGCCTAGATTTCTAAGTAGTGATTGTTGCGTACATTGCGGGTTGTCTTCGTATCGATCGTGTACCCAGTCTCTGTCGCAAGTAAATCAGTCTACTGCTCATTGCAGCGTTCGGAATAGATCTTGAGCACACCTGTCGAGATTCCGAGGGCCATCGCGAGGTGCATCTCGTGGAGCATCCCATTGCTATGATTGAGGAAGGAGGTCTAGGTCAGCAGGATGTCCTATACATGTCGCGGTCGTGAGATGTCGCGAAGTTCTCGTCGAATCCAGGTTCAGGACTTGTGGGCCGTAGCTGAACGAGTTTGACTGATATTGAGGATCATACGAGGATGTTCGACGAGATGGTATATAGGAGGAGGAGACGATGGGAAGGAGGGAGGAGGAGGGCGCTAAACCTGAATCTGCTCGTCAGTATTGTTATGCTGACTCAAATCGTCGCAGTCTCGTGCACGAACCTTTCTTGCTGGTATCGGCTCGCGCGCTTCACGAGGCTCACGAGGTCTGTCGTTGTAGCGTCCACCACCTCTTCGAGGCTCGCGTGGTGCTCTCTATGTGACTGTTAGGGGTTGGCGAACCAAACGTGGAACTATTCATCTCACCTGGCGGTCGCTGACAATATCGTCAAGGCTGCGATCCATCTTGAAGGATGATTTGAAAAAGAGAATGTGAAGATGTTGACGTGGTGATGAGGTTCATATGGACGTCTCGAGGTGCCGGGTAGGATGAGGTAAGAACGAGATCCTGAGAAAGGTGGAGTGCAACGACATAATCACAAATATCGCATGAGATTGTGGCATGATGAAGGCCTTCGTGAAGTAAAATGATTGATTAAGTATAATTTTGTGATGCTCGCGGCTCAGCCCAGCTAAGTCTCTCGCGAGGATCAAGCGCCGCCATTGTTACAGGGTATTATGCTCATCCATTCCCACCATATAGCACACGCCATTTCCCGCCCGGCCTCCGAAATCATACAAACACCGTCCCAAACGCAAAGTTGCTGGTCGACCCTCATCTCTGGATCATCAAGATCTCAAGCTAGAGCACGCACCATGCGTCAGTCCATCTGTTCATACTGCTTGGAAAGGATTCATAGCTGGCGAAAAAGTCAGCAAAATTTCACTCACTTGATCGTGGGATCGATGGTAGGGTCGATGTTGACTAGGGGTTGACTTGCGTTGATGTCGAAGTCGTTGCTACCATCATTGGTGGCCTGGTTGTTGTCGCCGCTTCCATTTCCGGCCGAGTTTGAGTTCGCACTTCCTGTGCCTGCACCAGAACCCGCGGCTTCACCATTTCTGGGATGTGTTAGATGTATGACTTCCAGGTCGAAGGTTGACAGTGAATACGCACTCGTTGCCAGAGCCAGAGTTGCCAGCGATGGACCCAAGTGTGCTGCCAGCGACACTGCCCGCGTCTTGACGCCTGCGGAGGTTTATGCCGAAGTCGTTTGAACCATCTCCCTCGGCCGTGTTCGAATCACCTGAGCCATTTCCCGCCGAGTTCGAGTTTGCAGAGCCTGTACCAGCTCCTGCACCAGCGCCAGCTCCATTGCTGCCCTGAATTAGTCGCTAGCTCTCACAGAAGAAGATAAAGAGAGTACTCACGCATCACCAGACCCTGAGTTACCAGCGATAGATCCCAAGGTGCTCCCTAGCACGCTTCCAGCTGCTTGGCGCTTGCGTAGGTTAATTCCGAAGTCGTTTGAACCATCGCCATTGGCGGTATTGCCCGAACCCGAGTCATCTCTGTTTCTAGTTAGTCGTCTGACTTTCAAAGAATCAGGTGGTGGACTGACCCAGCTGAGTTACCATTCGCAGATCCAGATCCTGCTCCAGCGCCTGCATCGGCGCCGTTCCCATTGCCATCTCCACTGTTTCCAGTGAGAGAGCCGAGTGTGCTACCACTCACTGAGCCAGCAAGGCCTGAAGGCGTATCCTGGCGCTTGCGGAGATTGATTCCAAAGTCCCCTGAACCATCATTCGAGGCCTCATTGTTGTCACCACTTCCATTTCTGTACTACAATTAGTCTCCAGGCTTGCATCAGCATGTTAGAGGTCGACTCACCCAGCCGAGTTGCCACTAGCGCTGTTGTCTCCAGCATTCTGACCAGCACCTGCTCCATTGCCATCACCATCCTGGCTGTTTCCACTGAGTGAGCCGAGGACGCTGTTCATGACAGAGCCGGCATCCTGGCGAGCGACCTTGGGAATAGCTGCGGACTGGACGGCGAGAGCCAGAGCGAAGAAGGATAGGACTGAAGTGGTTTTCATTGTGGTAGAGTATGTGAAGAGATAATAGTTATATGCAAAAGTGGAGTAAGGTGAAGAAGAGTGTCGGTGAGCGAATATTACTGTGTGAGAAGTGTGAAGAGGTTGTGTGAGATGAGTAAAACAAAGCTCGAGCAGAGGGATATGACTGTGGATTATATAGACAATCACTTCCAAGTAAGAGGTCGCCCGAAGATCCCTCTTCCCTCAACACGTCACACCCAGCTCGTGAAAGGCGCAAGCGAAGCTCTACAGCGCGCTGCCATGTCCGTCAGGATCTGCGTCATATGCGAGGCTCTGCAAGGAACGGAGAAGGGGTAAGGTTTCGGAGGAGGGGTATCACCTTGCACGTTTCGCATCATCCAACTCATCATGACCAGACGTCTGGTAGTATGTTGTAACACAAATTGCACAGGTGAAACGCTAGGATTCGGACCTCATAATGAGTGTGGAGAGCAAACGCAGGTACCATGTCAGAGGCGGAAGTTGACTCCATGAAGCAGGCAAGTGGTGAGCAATAATATTGGCTTACTGAGCTTTGGTCGTGAATGGGGCATTGAGTGATCAGCGTAAGAGGTAGGTATAAGGTTTCAGAGTGGGACTGACTCCAGACGAAACTGCTGGATGCCGACAGACACCGCGCCTGCGCATCACTACTGAGAAGTGCCGTCTAATCGTGATCTTCAGTTCGCATAGAATGAGCCTCTAGTGGAGAAGATCGTGTAGACTGAGCTCGAGCACAAGCGCGCATGGATATGCATAACCTTTTCTCTGACTATACTGCTGCTTCATACTCTTGTCTTTCACTTCTTAGACCAAAAGGTTTAGACTTCTTGCGACAAAAGCACAGCCTCGTATGTGGCGTACCACAGCTGACGTTGCTTGACGACGCCCAGTCAGCCAAGATAGTATGAACCGAAACCTACACAACGTCCTCGAATACCGACGGAGGGCGCAAAGACGGAGGCACATTGCCGTGGAGAAGAGCACTTGTGATTGGTTGGTCGTCGATGATGTGGTCAGGAGAAGCCGACATCCGGAACTGGACCCTGCCTCGGCAAGGACTCGGCTCAACTCTAAAACCTTATCTTCAGCCTCCCGAGCTTGAGCCTCAACAGAACCACACTTTCACGACCTCATCTAATTGGTTCAATTGACCAGCGGCAATATTGACTCCTCTTGCTCCGTTTGACCTTGCAGATCTACTCTGCCCGGGGGAAATGGTTAGTGGAAGTGGAGGATGAAAATGACCTTGATAGATCATTTGTCAGAATAGGAAAGTCAGTATAGAAAAGTGAGAAATATACAACAGTGTGATACATCCTGAAGGCTGATGCTGTGGGACATGGACCAACATGTTAGTTGCAGGATGACAAATACAGGCGCTACATGTGCAGGTATGCAGGGCTGTGTCCGATCAGAGTTAGGCTCTCAGCAAACTATTGTTCACCATTTCAACACCCTCCATCGACTGCTACCCCCGTCTCGTCATCGCGTATGCGAAGTTGACGAAAGTTCTTCCTCACTGTATGCCTCACCATGTGTAGCAGTACGCGGAATGACGCATCAGCTATTTGATCTGCCTTGGAGGCTGTCATGAATCCATAAAGCACTACGATCATCGCAGCATCTGCCCTTCGACTGCCAGTGCCGGTTTTGTTCGCTGTTCAAGTATGAGATTCGGCTATCAAATCTGCGTCTTTGTTTGCCAATGACATTTCACTGATCTGTGTTACATCACGTCGTCATTAAATCTCGTTACGCGCAGACAACGACCACACAATAGCAAAAGCATGCAGGGAAAGCAAGAATGCGCTGACGGAGACTGCGGCGCGCCTGCAAATGGAGCGGGCACGAATCACGACCATCACCTTACAAGACAAACCATCCAGCAATCTCGATAAGGAGCAGCAGAAAAGAGGAATGGTCATCCTCGATGGCTACTTTAGCCTGTCACAAAGTGAGCGTAGACTAGATCATTTAACTGACAGTCCTGCTAGAAGACAACAATGACAAGGACCGAGAGGATTGGGACTTCTATGTAGCCAACAACAAGCCAAAGCATGAGCGCACAGCTCGCTACGAAGACATCTGCTACAAGGTCTTGGAAGCAGCATCCGAGACGCAAAAACGGCACACTTCGGTTGCTCCGATGCCAAGCACAGCCCAGGTTCGGTCTTCTGATGACAAGTCGTCCGAGCAAGAGTCCACTGGTGATGAGATAGAGAGCCCGAAGGACAGCATCAGGAAGAAGCATATGTATCGTACCGACGCCGTCCTCCAGACTCGACATCAACATCACTCAGATGCCATCTATTGAGCAAATCGACATCAATGATAGTCCTTGAGACCGACAATCCAACCCAGCCTCCAGCAGGTCTCGATATTCCGATGACGAGTCTTTTGAGCAAGAGTCATCCATTGCGGAAGCGATGCCAACGACGAAGAAGTCAGAGAGCTCAATTGAAACAGTAGACAGCAAGTCCGCATCCAGTAAGAAGCGTCCTGCTCGCCAGATGATATCGGAGGTGACGCCAGATCAGTCGGAGGAAGATGATTAAGCTTACGACGAAGAATCTGACTCCAAAGCTACGTCACCCAGGACATCCTCCAACATGGGGACGACATCCCGCCTGTCAGGCCACCAAGACTGCCCAGATAGAACACTCAGCGCGACCGAGACCGACAATCGAAAAAGCATCATATCCTACGGCAGAGCTAGTCACGACAGACGGCACAACAGAAGAAAGAGGTCATCCACTGAGCAGCACGCCACGGCATTACTGAATATGGCTGAGAATGACCACTACACTACTGCGTCTATGGTATCAGGTCGACAGAAGGCTGTTACAGACAATAAACAACGACGTGCAAGTCGGTCGACCAGTACCACGACCTCGCTACCTCCTAACACAGCTGCGATTTTGCCTGGAACTACATCGACGACAGCGCTACAGCTTCAGGATCTGCTCCTAACACCAGGTGTGGCACAGCAGCTACAGGTATTGTCTGGCAACTCGATCCCTGCTGGCAGCACAAAGAGTCAAGCTATCGGGACTGCTCCAACTCGTACCGCTTTACCGATGGCATCTGTTGCTGAGTCAAAGACGATCTCACCACGCACGACAACGAACAGCAAAGACATCCAGCGCGGCTGCACCTACCGGCTACGAAGATTCAGGCTGCTACGCCTGTTTTACCACGTAGCACTTCGCCGGCGCCACCTGCTGCCAGGTCGAAAGCGACCACCCCGGGAACGAAACCTCAGCAGGGGAAGTGGACACATGTCGCATGGACATGATCACGATATGCACGACGAGTACGATGGACATGATCGAGATATGCACGACAAGGACGATGATGTGATAGCAAAAGGACTGCTAGGCGCGCGAGAGTACATGGTTGACAATGACGACGACGATAACTTGTCTGACATCCCTCCACCAACCTCGCAACAGACACGGCAAGGACATTGACATGACGGAACATCAGCGCGAGGACACCTCCTCGATGCGATCTGGCTTGATGCCGGAGCAGGACACCAACGAGGTTGCAACCAATGCTCGGGCTGAAGGAGAGGCTGTAACACCACCGCCTGGTCAAGAACGGGCGAGGCTGGAAGAAGAGAGCTGCGAGACGACGAGCCTACCAAGCGACCGTCCACGAGCAAGAGAGCGAAGCAAGGTGAAGGAATGAGAATCGCAGGCGCACGCTGCCTCCTGAGGCGAAGAAGAAGGCTCGACCGGTGGTAGCCGCATTCGACGACGACAACGACGAGATGTTTGCCATATCAGTGGAGATGGACTTCCCCAAGATACTCTGGACGGTGATGCAGCCTCACTATCAATGCGCTGCGGTGCGGCGACTTCTTGTAGGGCGACCTGGTTTCGCGCTAGTAGTGCTGCGGAGCTGGGCGTGGGGTGGGTATCGGGGCAAAGGAAGCCAGGTTATGTTTGTGGTTAGTGTGGTGGAATTAGAGGTGCCGTTGCGGGAGCATAGCGACAACCTGGTCTCTCATCACTTTGGCCATGGCGAGGCAGGGCATAGATGTAAGTAGATCGTATTGCAAAACAGTTGATATATAGCCAGCCAGAACCTCGTGCTGCACAGCATGAACTTTTGAGTGTTTCTGTTACGACCTCCAACTACGTTTACCAAACACCAGGCACCAACCGTGCTCTACCACCTGCCTGTTCCTGCCCGAATCGCTTCACATACCACTCCTTTGTCCCACTGGCAGTAACAGCCAAGTTCGATGCCACGAAGACGAAAGCTGCCATCATCGTCCTATTCACCCATTGACCCTGCGGGGCAGCCAGTAGAGCGAAGCATATGTAGACGACGATCTCCGCCGTATAGTGCGGGCACCAAACGTATGCGAAGAGTGCCGAGGGTGGAATCTGGTAAGTCTTCAAGGAGAAGAGATGCGCGTGTGCGCGATTCTGCGCAAGGGATGCTGCGACGAAGAGCAGGGTGGCGAATGTGGCGATTGGTGAGTGGAATGCGTGTGCTAATACTGCGCCGGGTGTGGTAGTCGGTTGGGATGTGAGATTCCCATTCCCATCGTTACTCAAGACTGGAAGACCCTCCAGCCAGATGGCCACACCGTCAGCGAGGTAGAAGAAGATACCAATTAGCCAGACAGTAACATGCATAGTGCTTCGACTGGGCTTGGCAAAGGTATAGCTCTCGATCAATCGGCGAGCACCTTGAACGAAGAGAAGGAGCCAGAGGAAGTAGACTTGTGTAAGACTCATCGATCCAACCGGCACTTCTGCTGAGATCAATGTGAACTTGGACTGGAAGCTTGACTTTGCGATCAGTTGGAAGAAGCCACCACGGCTTGAAAGCTGCTGTAGCCAGAATAGCGAGGATGCCACGGAAGTGATGTAATAGTGCGTGAACCAGGAGTGCGGGACCTGGACGCTGGCAACTGCGTTCACGATGGTTGTGATCACAGTCGCAGCATGTTGCTCCTCCTTTGACTTCTTGCTCGCATCTGGCACAGCGCGAGAGCCATATGATAGCAGACGTGTACGAAGAAATGGAATAGTATAGATGGCAAGAATCTGGCTCTGGTATTAGAAGTGGTGTATGCTGAATCTGGCTGACGAAGTCCTCACAATAGCTGCTGATGTCACGTAAAAGGCCTGGAGGGCTGTGAAAGGATCCATACTGTCTTCACTGCCTGGGAAAATGGCTTGGCGTTGTTGCGTCGATCTTCAGGGATCACGCGCCGAGTGTCTCAGTCTGCCAGCTCACAGAAATATATGTGCGCAAGGGGACGAAAATGTGAAGCTTCACTCTTTCACAACCAAGCTGGCCGCTTCTCATCCATCGCTTCGAATGCCTAGCGTCGTCCACGCACATAGTGTGGTACCGCATCCACTTTTCCGCTCATTTGTCGCGCAAGAGGTCTGACCCCAGACTCAAGCGATAAAGAGGCAGCATAGTCGCTCTCGAGAAGAAACACCATGAAGATACAGCAAGCTACCGTCTATGCAGCTCCTGAACATGTCAGTCGGGTTTGAAGATTGATCTGCTGCAGATAGCCTCGAAGGAAAGCAAAAGTACTCAAGTATCGCCAAGGCGGCAAGAGTCCGACGTGAGAACAGCCGAGATTTGCCAGCCAATCACCTCAAGGCATGATCTTACACACGTTGAATCTTGAGGCAGCGACACTCCCGTGACTTTGTCTGGACACCTTGATACTCGATATCAATATATCAAGCATATGTCACGTTACATAGCCTACTCTACCCTACCCTTAGTGGTTATCGCTGCTGTAGAAGACTTCTGAAGCATCGGATGTGCCGGAACGGCTGCGCGCATGGGATGTGACACAAACTGAAGTCGAAGCTTGACTCTACAAACGCTTTCCATAATGTCTGCGCCCACAGCACCGATGTTTGCACCAAGCGTGCCGGAGGACGAAGCCATCGTTCAGACAACTTCTGCAGACGTGGATCAAGATACTGTGATGGCAGATGCGGAAGCAGACAACGCGCTCACCTCGACAACTGTGCTGCAACCTGAAACCGAGGCTATGCAGGCAGCTCCCCGACCTGTATCACCTGGAACAGGCCAGGTGGGAAATGACGATATGCAGACGTCGCCTACCAAGCTTGCTCCTGCCGCTTCTGCTAGCAAACCACAATCAAAACACACCTCCACGATGGACACAAACGGCAAACAATCTAACAATGGAGAGGACTCTGAAGCAGAAACTGACATAGCTTCTACAACCAACACTCCTGTCAAAATCCGAACTCGTCCTGGATTGCACTACTCTCTGGACTCTACTGGCATCACACCAAAACAAACTGCGCCTAAGCGCAAATCCGAGACTTCCGAAATCGAAGACAGCAGAAGAAGTCAAAGCCCTGACCTACCAACCTCGTCTGCTGCAAATAGTACCGCAAAGAAGCTCCGACTGTCACCGGTTCCTATGCCAGATTTTGCACAAACAAGTAGTGAGCTGTCCGACCACGAGTCAGGCACACCTGATGTGGAATCGCCCTCTAGTGACTACCAATCACAAACAAAACACTCTCGGCTTGACCGCGTCAGCGACGATTCGAGGGCAAAGACTGAGCCGCGCATGCGCTCCCACTCACCGAATCAATCTAGAACCTTGCACAGAAGGTCTTCATCATATCATACTGGGGCTGCCGCCGCGGCGGCAAGTTCAACAGATCGTGAACGCAGAACACGAAATCGTGCATCACTTGACCGTCCTGGCAGCAACGAAAACACTCTTGTTCCAGCTCGCATGCGACACCAGAATTCTACACCAGCTCATTCGCCGATGGCGCGTTACAAGGACTCCACTGGCCGTACACAGCTAGCACAGGCATGCGACAAGGGACAAATCGACAGAGTCAAAACTTTGCTCACCGACGATCATCCCGACGGATACATCAATGAGCCCGACAATGCTGAAACAAGCCCGATCCAGATGGCGGCGCTCAAAGGGCACGTGGAGATTGTCAAGTTGCTTATCAATGCAGGTGCTAAGCTTGACGTTAAGAACCGTGAAGGAGACACGCCACTCATCGATGCAGTCGAAAATAGCCACTCAGATGTGGTTGAGCTACTCCTTGCCCAACCTGATCTCAATCCTTGGCATCTCAACCACCGTGGGTACCGAGCCTTCAATCTCGTCAATGATGACGAGGAGAAAGAAAAGATTGAACAAATGCTGAAGACTGCGTGTGAGGATTGGACAGCCAGACACCCGGATGAGGTTCACGAGACTGTTCGCTTGCAAGCACCAAAAACAAGAGACATTCATTATGTAGCACCTAACTTGGCAAACATGCGCGACTTTTGTCAAGACGGGGACCTCGATGGCGTCAAAAATATGCGCTCTGGTATGGTTCCAATCGACAACAGCTGTCTGGTAGCGGCAGCGCGAGGCGGACACGTCGATACTTTGAACGAGATTCTGGACTACGCCAGGACAAGGTCAATTCCATACGATCCTGACCCTGCCACAGTCGATGGCGAAACACCAATGCTTGCAGCGATCGAGCGTGGCAATCGTGATGTGATTCAAAGACTTCTTCAATGGGACCATGAAGGTTTAGATGCTCGACGAAAGATCAATGGCAAGACATACTATGAGACTGTCGAGTCAATGCCCATGAAGCCGCCTGGCTGGGATGGGATTTCCAGAATGTTGAAGGATGCTTACGATGATTTCACAAGGGCTTCTTCCACGAGAGGAAGCCAAAGTCCAGGTATGTCTTCATGTGCGAGGGTTTCGAAATCGCTGAAATTGCGCAAACAAATCCTTGTGAAATCATCATTATCATCATCATTATCTATCATCGAAAGCAGCACTTCCATCACGAACCACGATCGTCTCTAATTTATCTACCAACAGAACCACCGCGCCGAAGGACGAAGCTCATTACAGGCAAACAACGGAACGACGAAGCTCAACGCAGCAGCGATATGCGTCGCTCATCAGATGCTTCGACCAGACAACCTATCAAGCACGAAGGCCGTGAAGACAGTCTTTACAAGAGCCCAACCACGGAGGTTGGAGAGGTCGTGGGAAGGTATGAAGAACTGCAACGGCAAATTGCCGAGCAGAAAGAGCAACTTCGGCTGAAACAAGAAAGAAAGGCAAAAGAAACCGCAAATCGGAATCTCGAAGTTCAGATGCGAGCAGAATCGAGAGCGCAGGAAGAGGCTCGTCAGCAAGATCGGGAGGCGAAGGCTGCAAAAGAGGCCGCAAAGGTGGCCAAAATGCAGGAAGTTGCTGCAAAGCTGAGGCAGTCCAAAGGTCAAACCGAACAACAACGTAAGGATGAGGAAGAAAGTCGCAAAGCTGACGAAGCCAAAGAAGCGAAAGAAGCGAAAGAAGCGAAAGAGGCCAAAGAAGCCAAAGAAGCCAAAGAAGCCAGAGAAGCAAAAGAAGCGAAAGAAGTCAAAGAAGCTCGCTGTCGCAAGGACGAAGAGGCACAGACACGTCGCAAAGCAGAAGAAGAACGTAACGAGGCAAGTCGGAAAGAACAGGCACGTCTGGAGGAAATCATTGCGAAGCGCAAAGCAGCAGAACGAGAAGCACAAGAACAAGCTGAACTCGAACAACATGAAGAAGAGGCACGCCTTGCTGACGAAGCTCGTGTGCAGGCTGAGTTGGAGCAAGAAAGATTCCAGGCGGCAGAAGTCAAGCGACTCCAGCAAGAGGAACGAGATCGCGCAAAAGCGATTGAGGAGGCTCTCCGGAAGAAACACGAAGATCGCCAGAAATATCTCGCACGTCTTCCTCGTGCATTGCAACATGCCTGTCGAGGCGGATCACCTGTTCAGCCTGAGCATGTTGTAAGACCGAATGGTTCAGAGGAAAATCTCGACTATTTGCATAGCTTGGAACAAAATTGGCAGCCAATACCCCTATTCCGAGGTAGCGACATTGTCCCTGAAGAGACCGAGAATGACCAGCTCTACATGCCTGGCTTCATGGCATCTGTATATCTCCGTCATGAGCGGCTCGATACTGTACGTGAGGAGCTGGGCTGGCGTACTCTACCTATGCACCGACAAGCACGCGAAACTCTTTGGGTGAAGAATGGCATCTACCATTTTCTCGTCAAAGACCACGACTGGGCTATCGCACCACCAGAGATCAACCAAAAGTCCGGCATTCCTATCGAGATAGACCTTGCTGGGATGCGGCAAGTTCGCTGGGGCAAGTTATTTGAAGAGGGCAAAGAACAATGGTTGAACATGGATGAGGAACAATGTCTTTGGGTGAGGTTGGAAGACTTCATCGCCGCTACAGTAGCTCACGAGTGGCTTCGTGAGGTCGAGATCAGGACAAGTGCACAGAATACATTGAGTCGGCAGGGCAAAAGCGGCATACTAATCAGGACTCCAACTTTCGTGGACGGTAAGGAGGTATATGATGTCAATGTTTTGGGCAGACATGGGCCCCGATGAGCATGGCAGTGGGAAGCTTTGAGCATGATCTGACACAGGAAAGAGTGTGGCTATCAGCCATGGGACTTGTATAAACAGCTGAGCTGTGCATTGTTGTACAGGCGACTTGTCAATAGTAGAAAAGCAGAGAAGCATGAATACTTAATACTTAAACCAAATAATCTGAGGCACTGATTTTCAAAATCACATGTGACCGAAGTTCTACCGACACCACACACAATATTCAATGCAACCTCGATTCTTCAGTTTTCACCACACAACAGATAATAGACTCTTCGAGGAACACCGGACATTTCCTGAAATCCTCATCGAAATCAGCTATCATGGTACTTACTCCCGTTCACAATCCCTACGGCTGGCACCCACAAGCTCCATGCTCAGCACGCTGCTAAATACCACCACAAACTAACACCACTCTTTCCAGTCCGACGGAGAAGAGCAGCCAACCACCCCCCCTCCCGCCGAGGAGGTCGAGGTCCCCGCATCCGGCGAAGCCGCCTCTGGCAGCGGTGGCCAGATGTCCGTCATCGACGCTCTCAAGGGTGTTCTCAAGCTTGCCCTCATTCACGACGGACTCGCCCGCGGTCTGCGTGAGGCTAGCAAGGCTCTTGACCGTCGCCAGGCACACATGTGTGTCCTCAACGAGAACTGCGAGGAGGAGGCGTACAAGAAGCTCGTGGTTGCGCTTTGCGGCGAGCACAAGATCCCGTTGATCAAGGTTCCGGATGGGAAGCAGCTTGGCGAGTGGTCTGGTCTTTGTACGTACACTCCTGGACCAGCCTGGCTCTTCTGATTCAAAGTCGTCGCGGGCGCCGAAACTAAGGACATCTCGAGATGTTTGCAGACCGCTAACATGTTTTCCAATAACTAGGCCAGATTGACCGTGAGGGCAACGCCCGTAAGGTCGTCAACTGCTCTTGCGTTGTCGTCAAGGATTGGGGTGAGGAGTCCCAGGAGCGCAGCGTCCTCCTCAACTACTTCCAGACTGAGCAGTAGATGCTTCAGTGTCAAAGCTACAGTCGCGATGTACACAGAAGCTGATACCCTGGATCCGCGATATCCTGATGGTGGTAGCATACCGAGGGCAACCTGACAAGAGCGTGTACCTATGTGAGCTGCAATGAATGGAAGAAAGTAGGAATACAATGAGGCCGAGGCAAGAGTGGTAGAACGACGTGGAATGCTAGCATACAGTTTTCGGACGAAGGATCACTCCTCGGTTGTTCAAAAGTTCTTCAGATCAATACATGTACGACCAGCAATTCCAAGCTGAAAAGCGTTTGAAGCTCTTCTTATCGAATCCGTTCTTGGTACGCAAATCTCTGCAGTTTTGTTCTCGCCAATTGGCAGGTAAGAGGAACTGAATGTTTTGCACCGAGATCCATTTGCTTACGCCCAACACTTGTTGCCAACGGAGTATCTTCTTCCTTGTTCCGTTTATCACAATCACGAGACCCTGAATATCGATCGGTGTCCCTGTCCTCTCGCTGAAGACCACTCTATTTAGCATTTGACACGAGACTCAGACTTTTGCCACGCACGATTCCACCACGGCGCTTCATGCACCAGCCCGTTGAGCAGCTGTATTAACAACGTTCGCGTGGGCAAATACGATTCCATCGGTATGTCATCGCAGTAATCCCGCATTTTCTTTGGCTCAAACCGTGCAGCAACACGAGCCAGGGTCTCGTCGGCGATTTACCTTATTCCATTGTCAGGGGCGAGTGTGACAACAACATCCATTGTCCCTCCAACGCTTTGCGATGACTGTAAGATCCCGGCGCAAAGTCCTGATGAAGTGCTGATGCTGCTGGTGCCAAGGTGTTGCGACACGAAGACCACTCGTCGAGACGCTCGTAACGCCGTGCCTATTGTCGCCCTGGAGGCCTTCGATGTTGGACTTGGCCTGACGTGAGCTTTTTGTGTTGTGCTATATATTCGTGGTGCTTTTCGAATTTTATATATCTGTTGTCTCATACTTTCAAATCTTCTGATTCTCAAGCAAATACAATCACTCTCGCTCTCACTGTCACTCCCGCACACTCGCTACCACAACCTCATTCAATCCCACCACCCAACCTCAACTCTCATCTCAAATCCACCACCACCGCCACCATGCGCACCACACTCCTCATCTCCGCCCTCGCGGCAATCAGTTCCGTCTCGGCCTTCCCCGCCAAAGACACCGACTGCACCTGCGTTAATGTGGTAACCTCCACCACTACCGTCCTCGACCGGACCAAAGTCTCCAAGACCACCGTCCTCGTGACCTCCACCCTGGACGCCAAAACAAAGGAAGTCGTCACCCTCACCACAACAACAACGCCCTACACCAGCACCGAGACCCAGAACTTCAGCACCACCGAAACCTCCACCATCGTTGAGACTGCGAGCGCCAGTGACGTCGGCGCAAACGGGCTGTACAAAATCAACCCCTGCAACTGCCCGCACACCAGCGTGCAGACTAAGACCAAGACCGAACACGGGACTGTCACTTCCCCGGTCACTGTGACGAAGACGGTCAAGGAGACGCCCGCTGAGAGCACTATTACGAGCACGAAGGTGAAAGGGCCGAGGAAGAGCGCGGTTAGCACGGATACCCTGTATAACACCATCACGTTCTCGACGAATGTGACGAGTACGGCGACGGCGCCGTATGGGATGGGGAATTCGACGACGGGTGCGGGTCCGACGGGGACGGGGACTGGGACGGGGGTTCCTGTGTTTAGCCCTTTGTGAGTTTGAGTGAGATGAGTGGGCATGAGACGGAAGGGTTGGTGGCTTGAATACTAGGTTCGGAGAAGTCTGGCGCTTTGGTTGGAATTCGTGGTGATGGGTTGTGACTTGGGACATTGGACTGTTGTATGAAGATCCAGGGAAGCTCGGACTGCAGGTCAGATTTATGAGTTGGGTTTGGGGGGCTTTGGAAAAGTTTGGAAAGTTAGCATTCAAGTAGTAATAAGTATCTAATATCATGCATATCTCTACTTCTACGATCCATTGTGCGATCGAGACCGGAAGTTTGCGTGTCGTCTCACTCCTGCCCGAGGCTGCCATAGGGTTCCTACTCATCATGAGTATGATTGTGCCTTGTGGTGGAGTGTCATGGTTTATCATGCTTCCTCCCTGCAGTTCGTGTTCACACGTTCACTCCGTACAATCTTCCTGTACAGTCTTGATTACTCATCATCTTCTCATCACAAGGCATTCAAGGCACCCGTCCTAGATAGCACTGCCAGTCATTTCATGAGCCTAAAATTTCCCATCATAGTATGGTCGGCTAGGGGTAGGGGAAAGGGGAGGGGCGATCGCGTGTTAGCTGAATGTGTCAGACGGCATGGTAGAGAGTCCATGCTAGGACGCTGGTCTTGGAGGTGGAAAGAAGTCTTCGAGGCTGTGATCCTGTTGGTGTATGCATGTATATTCTGCGGCTTCTATACACTTTCGATCTTCCCCTTCCCGGGACGACTGCTTTGTATCGTACCGCTTACGACTCGATGACATTGTAAGTAACAGGTTCTCAGTCTTTGCCATATGCTCAATGAGCGGCTGGCGGAAGGCGAATGGCCGTGGGCGGTGACGGGAAGCGGGAGGATTTCTGCTCGAGGTGGTGGCGGTGGTGCACTTTATAGTGACCCGGCCGTGTGTACACAGGGTTTCGTGAGAATTGTAGCCGGTGTGTTGCCCGCTGGTCGATGCTGGAATCAGGTGTAGGCATCAGGTCTTTGGAGAATCGCGTCACTGTGTCTCGATGGTAGTAGGAGGAATGTCATATATCGTATTTACACTTCGTCCCCATACACTCACCCTACCCTACGACTCCTCAACCTTCCTCAAGCACTCCTCAAATTCGTTCCAATTCCGCATCACCGCCACCGCTCCACACTCCTCCACCAACATCTTCTCAATCTTCGCCATATGCTCCAACCCCTCATCCTCATAACTGCCCACGTACCCAATCAACGGAATACCCGCCCTCTTCGCCGCCGTAGCCCCGCTCTTACTATCCTCCACCGCCACGCAGTGCCCCGGCTCCACGCCAATAACCTTGCACGCATGCAGATACACCGCCGGATCCGGCTTACTCGTCGGCTTGGGCAGACTCGTCGCCGCGCTGAAGACATGGTCGGAGGGGAAATAGTGCGCCATGTTTGTCTTCTTGATGCTGGCTTGCACGCGGCTCAGCGCGCTGGAACTGACCACGGCGAGACCGTATTTCTTCTCCTTGCTCAACTTCTCCAGCTCGGGCATCACGCCGACGCAGGGCTCGGCCTTGGCATTCAGTTTCTCAATGACCTTGCCCAGCTCCCTCTCCACGTAGCTGTCTTCCTCGGCCTGCGGGAGGGTGAAGGAAAAGCGCGTTTGCAGCCCTTTGAGCATGCCGCGGAAGTTCTGGCCGACGAATTCGCGCATCAGTTGGGGACCGGTGTAGCGGTCTGGGATGGATTGCTTTTGGAGGATCTCGTTGGAGAGTTCGGCGCAGGCTTCGAAGGCGAGGACTTCGGAAAGGACGAGCGTGTTGTCGCAGTCGAAGAGGATTTGCTTGATCTAGAGGGGAAGGGGGAAGGTGGTTAGTGTATGGGGAGATGGAAAGAAGAGGGATGGTGGTGAGGAAGGGCGAGGTGCTCACTGCTGGCATGTTGGCGACTGGGGACGGATTAGATGTTCGGAGGAGGTGGTGGTAGTGTTGTGGTCGAGGAGAGAAGAACACCTCCGGAAGATGAATGATGGGACGAGACATGGGAGTTGAGAACGCGGGGCAAGACGATAATGACGTGGAGGACAACAGAGCGCTAGCTGGCAATATTGGAGTCACGGGGTTCATCAGTTTAACAATAGTGTGGAGGTATTATTATATGCCATTCGTCGTTGCCTGATTTCCAAAGCATGAAAAAGGTGTTACAGATGTTCATTCCGCTTTGGTTCTGCCTCCAGCAGGTCATCCATGCATATCACGATCCCAAGGCGCTTGTCCCGCCCTCTCGAATGAAACATTCTACGCGAACATCTTCTGCTTGACAATGTCCTTGAGCTGGTTGGCAGCAGCTGCAAACGACGAGATACCATCACGGAGCTTCTCAACAGCCATCTGGTCCTCGTTGAAGTCGAAGCGGTACTTGGATTCGTCGTTAAGGTACTCGAGCTTGGGAAGGTCAAGGCTCTGTGCATCCTTGGCGTTGAGCTTTGCCGGCACTTTGTCCTCGGAGTTGTAGAGCTTCTCAAGGAGGGCGGGCTGCGATATGTCAGTGAATGGACTAGCAACCAGAATAGAGATGAACAAGCGAAACGTACGGCAATGGTGAGGTAGTCACATCCAGCGAGCTCAGTGACCTCGCCGACACTTCTGAAAGAAGCACCCATGACAATAGTCTCATATCCGTGCTTCTTGTAGTAGTTGAAGATGTTCTGCACGGACTTAACACCGGGGTCCTCGTGGGCAGAGTACTCCTTCTTCGTCGATGCCTTGAACCAGTCAAGAATGCGGCCAACAAAGGGAGAGATGAGGAAAGCGCCAGCCTCGGCGGCGGCAACGGCCTGAACTTGCGAGAAGAGTAGGGTTAAGTTGCAGTTGATCTGGTGCTTCTTCTGGAGGATCTCGGCGGCCTTGATACCCTCGTATGTGGATGCAATCTTGATGAGAACACGGGACTTGTCAATGCCCTGCTCTTTGTAAAGCTAGATGAGGTGTGAGTATGTTTGTTGGCGCTCCAACTGGCAGATGACGTACGTCAATGATGTGAAGAGCCTTCTTCACGGTAGCCTCAGTGGAGAAAGAGAAGCGGGCGTCGACCTCAGTGGAGACCTTGCCTGGGACAATCTGGAGGATCTCGCGACCGAACTCGACGAGCAGGCGGTCAAGGGCGGCGTCGATCTGGTCATCCTCGTTCTTTCCGTGCTCCTTTCCATACTTGATGGATGTGTCGATCAACTTTGCGTACTCTGGCATCTTGGCCGCGGCGAGAATGAGCGAAGGGTTGGTGGTGGCATCTTGGGGCTTGTACTTGGCGATCGAGCCGAAGTCTCCAGAGTCACAGACGACGGTCTGAGTTGATAATGAGTTATTAGCTATGATGACTCTTCTTCGTCGCATTGGAAATCATGGCGGGGTATTTCCCGGAGAAAGGACAGAAGACGTACGGTGCCGGTGGCCTTGAGCTGGTCGAGAGAGTTAGGCATGATGTATGAGTTGGTATGAGGTTTTATAGAGGGTATGCGATTTGCAGGTGGTGTATCAATTGATGAAGAAGAAAAGAAAGACTGATATAGGCTGGATTGTTTCGTTCGCTATCACTTAATTTGTTACGCCACGTCCCAACGTCAACCCCCACTAATGGGCGGATGATGCTCTTTATCCGGTGGTCTCCGACCCACCACGTGACTGATTTTCAGGCCGAAGGACACTCTTTGTTGCTATACGGAACACTTTGAAACCTTCAAGGCACCTCCGCGGAAGTGTGAGAGTCTTCATTGGTAGTCTGTCTTGTGACGATAGTGATACATAGTCTCGCACCTGACGACGTTTGCGATTGATGCGACGTAGCGTCGCGTCGCTCTGTACACACTATTCGGGCTATCCTTGCATGTTGGATTGGCTCTCGAGTATGAAGGGAGTAACTTCGTCTTCCACTCTTGCTACCTGATAGTCCCATCAGGCCGAAGAGACAACTGCCACGACGCTGTTATTGTGAGTCACCGTGAGCGTGAGTTGACGGCGGCATGCTGGACCTCCGTGGTGGCGACGACCTTACGGCGAAAGAACCGAGCCTGCTGTGGGCATATGAACATGGACATGGCGACACCAACTTCATACAGCCTCAAGAGATGATTCTCACAGTCTCCCAATCTCCATCATCGCCACAGCCCATACTGTCCCGCCGTGTTCTTCCACAACTTGATCGTCCCATCTTCACTTCCTGTCGCATACAGCCTTCCATCCGGGCTATACGCCACACTCCACACCGGCCCATGATGTCCCTTCCCGATCTCCAGCTCCTCCCCCTTCTCAAAATCATACACATGCACCCACGTATCGCCGCCTCCGCCAGTGACAAACTTGCCTTCAGCCATATTGATCGCAACACAATCGACCTGCTGCGGCAGGGTGTGGCTTTTAAGCAGCGTCCCGGGGAGTCCGGCACCGTCGAAGAAGTAGACAGACTTGCCTGCTGCGACACTCAGGATGCTGTTGCTGGCGGAGGTGGGCGTGGCCGAGGAACGCGCAGTTGAGGTGTTGATCTCGCAGGAACCGATGGAGCCCTCGACTGTGTAACCTGCGATTGACGTTCGGCTGCGGAGGTCCCACCAGCGTATCTTTTTGTCGTCGGCGGCTGTGATGAGGATGTTGGGGTCGTTTGGTGTCCATACAATGGACTTGATCGTGCTGGTGTGCGCGCCTTCACCAATCTCGGTGCTTGTTGGCACGGCGGAGGATGTCCCGTTCGAAGATGATGTACTGCTGCTATTTCTGTTGAGGTCGAAAATACGGAGACGTTTCTCTGCGCCGCCTGTGGCGAGCACCTGCGGAGAAGATGTCGAGGGAAATGCAACGGCACGGACAATGTGGTTGTGTTGTAGTGTATGAAGGGCTTCTCCTGTGTGCGTATCCCATACTTTGCTAGTAGATGTGTTAGGAGTGGTCGTCGGGCATGTACAATAAACGGTGCGTACGCGGAAAAGTCTGCAGATCCAGTCACAGCAAGACTGGCATCTCCTGATAGTCGTGCTTGCCAGACAGCACCTTTGTGGCCAAGGAACGTTCCAATCCTGATAATGTCAATCTTACATAGTAGTTCTACACCTTGACAGGCTCACCAGTCGCCAGTGATACCGTCCCGCAGCATGGGATTATTGTCTGTTCATAGATTCAGCCCTGTCTCAAGTTTGTTCCAAAATAGCTCAAACTCTAACCTTTGCACGCTGATACGAGATAGTATTGATCATCATTCGTGACAGCTGAGAAGCTGATATGGGTCACAGGCCTTGAATGCCCATGACATGTCAACGGCACATGCTTAGTGGTCTCTGTCATCGTCGGAGTCAGTTCAAGCTTCCGCCGTGTTTTGTGCAAGCTGTAGAAGCGTACCTGGCGCCATAGCTATTGGTGGTGTTTCGAACGGACTGACGAGCGTCAACGACTGCGATACAGCACTTCAGTCTGGCAGCTCGATGTCAGACTCTCGTTGAGAACGTGACCGAATGAAATATCACAAAGCTAAACGGAACTGTTTTGATGCAAATGGAGGATCTGTTCCTCGCACAACTGCTTGTTGCTGCTGAGAACAGGAAGAGGACACAAAGAGATTTACAGAGGTGTGAACAACGGTACGATACCAGTGTCTCAGTCTTTTGCAGTGTGTAAACCAGAGTTGTATGGACCTAGTCATGAATTAGCAGTTAGGCGGGCATTTCTCACACCTGTATCGACAGGGCAGGATCGTGTTGTTGTCCAGCCTCCTTTTTCTCCGGATTTTGCCACCATGACTTGCCAATTCCTTCAGGCAATTGACCGTCCGAATTCGGTTCTTCTGGCACAAAGGTAGGTAGATGGGACATATGTGGCATAGGCGGTCGCTGCGGACAATGGTCTGGTCATCTTGGAGGTGCTCTGCAGAATCTAACATTGCAATACACAATTCTACCCAGATATATTTACTCATAACCAATTATCGACCGCTCTCATCACCGTTCCACCCAATCTGCTTCGGCCTATCCTCTTCACTCCCGCCGTCCCCCTTTCTCCTTCTCCTCTCATACCGTGCATCCCTCAACTCCTTCGTGCGATCCGCCAGCGTCTGAATCTCATCTTTACTCAGCACCCTCAGCACAATCACGCACTCATCCCTCTCCTCATACCTCTCCTGCGCCTCATCCAGCGCATCCGGATTCACAAGTCTGCGATCAATCTTTGTCCATTTCGCATCCGGAGGCGCTCCTGTGGTCTTGGCCTTCTCCTTGTCTAGTGGTGCTACACCTTCGCGGATGCCAGCTGGGTGATCGGGAAACTTGGTCGTAGGTTTGCGGAGTATGCCTTTTGGAGCTGGAGCGGCGGGGTCGATGATTCGGACACGGTTATCAGAGCGATCGGGATCAGGCGGGACAGCCAGAGCTGGGTCGTTATGTGGTTCGGTGTAGATGGGGTTGGTCGAGAATGCTGGCGGGTTGGTACGTGCCAGTACGAGGGAGTCCGCGGGCTCGTCACCGTCGATGGGATGTGGACGTGCATCTGGGGGCATGTAGCGATGCCGAGAGTCAGGAGCAGGGTCGTCTCGAGGGTAACCACCAGGCACTTCGCGGGCATTGATGTCTTCCCGTGCAGGCGCGGGCGTTGACGGCGCCGAGAGCTTTTGGGCTTCCTGCTCAAGACGGCGGCGATACTCTTCATCCGGGTCAGCCGCAACAGCAGGCGGACTTCGAGGACCATCAGATCTGGAAGGATCGTTGTCTGTCACATAACTACGATGTCGTGGCTGTTCGGGAGAGTCCGGCTCCAGTGCTGGTCTTGCGTCTCTTGTGTCGGGTGGAGATTGAGCAGGTCTCGTCTTGACAGGACGTGCATCCACGTCCCTCTCGGACTCTCTTGTCTCTCTTTCCTGCGGCCTTTCCGCCTCCCGTTCCGCATTCCTATGCCGTCTTTGGTCATCATCTCTGAGATCTCTTTCAGGTGGACCACGTCGCTCTTTGTCATCCCGCTCTCTTCTGATGGCGTTGACTCCATAAGCAGCGCCTCCTGCGGCGAGCGCGGCTTCTGCTCCGGCTGCCAATTCGTCACGATGCGCTCGTCGTATGTCTTCGTTCCTATCTCGTCTAGCATTGTCTGGGTAGTCTTGTCTCTCCTGGCGTCGATCTCGTGAATCGTAATCGTCCTCGTACAATCCTTCATCATCTTGATACCGTCTCTGAGTGTTGTTCCTCCCTCCTCTTCCAGGATCATCATAATCATGCCTTCGTGGTAGCTCCCGTTGCGCTTCACGACGGTCGTAATCCCTGTCATCTTCGTAATTCTGTTGTCGAGGTGCAGCACGCGGATCTGGTGGATAGTCTCGTCGTCGATCCTGCTGCACTGCCTCTGGCAGGTAGTCTCGCGGGTCGACACGCTCCTGGGGCGTGGCCCGCAAAGCCGAAGAAGGCGGAAGTGCTTGCAAAGGTGCTTCCTCTCTTGCATATCCACGATAGTCGCTGGCTCCTGGTCTTACCCCAAATCCTCGCCTTTCAACGCTGCGGTCTGCGCGACGTTCTTCTGGTGGTGATAGTCTTCGCGCAGGTCTGCGGTCGTCGTATGCATCCCTGGTTGGATATGATCGGTCGTACGCCAAAGCTTCCACAGGCATCGTCGTTGTTCTCTTGAACCGCGGTGCCATATCATCGTCGGACCCATAGACAGGTTCTCTCGTGCGCCGTGATGGGGAGTGCCTCCTCGAGTCTCGCAGACTGCTATGTCGACTGATCCCAGCGCCATCTATGATCCTGTCGAGTCCTCGGGTCGTCGGAGGTGGCCCATCTCTTGCGCTTGATCTTCCAGCTGGCGGGAACGATTCCAAAGCAGTGGAGGTACGTTCTCTCTCCCGATTGGCAGCAGCATCTACACTACCTCTACGAACCCTGCTCGACTTAGGCTCGGTGGTTTCGTACATATCGCGAGCGCTCGTGTAGCTGTAATCATCTTGACTCGCGAGTCCTCGTGATCTGCCATTATCTAGATATCCTCGTCCACTCCTTGAAACAGGTGGAGGACCTCTCGGTGCTGGCTCAACACTTGGTTTTCTTGTGTGATGCCTGGGCTCGGCTGGTCGCGGTGGTTCTGGATAAGTGTAGACAATCTTCTTGGTTGTGGTTGAACTCTGTGGCACGGAATAGTCGGGGTTTCGCGAGGACACCAGCGATGGATTAGGATGTCTTGTGGAAGCGGAACGAACGACAGCCTTGCTGTGCGCCGCGGACGAAGAGGATGCAATTGTCTGGCTTCGAGAAGGAGCATGATGTATCGTCGGTCTTGTGTCCGCAGAGGTAAATATCTGTGTTGCGACTGGTCTCCCATCTTTCCAGGTTTCGACAGACTCGAGGATCACCCCACCAGCTCGTGGCTTCGAGGGTGGAGGAGACCGGCGCGATGATGAGCGATGCATGTCGTCCGGAGTGGTGAGGCTGCAGAGCCTAGCCTCGGCAAGAGAGTGTGAACAAGTCGAACCTAGGCACGGTCGTGTGATTGCACAGCAGTGTTGTTTCTAGTTGATCACAAATTCTGAATTGGACCTGGATGAGACGACGTCAAGGTGGGGGGGGGGCCCCTTAGGACTTGATGCAATAGCGACTCTCGGACTTACTCAGCCCATCCAAGCACAGATGAGACAGCAGCGGAATTTGAAGACAAAGGCATTGTTATAGGTCTCGATGAGACGAGATGGCACAGCCTCGTTTTGCAATAACAACGAAATGACGAAAAGGTAAGGAAATGTGTGAGGCCAATGCGATCAATGCTATCTACGGCTGACAGGCTCACGGTTCAAAACCCGACTGGCTCAGGGCTGTGCTATGTGCATGCTTGCTGCGGTTCCATTACTATACACTTTCCGATCCTATCCTATCCTGTCCTCCCTATTGTGTTCAAGAATCGAAATGCTTTCCACCTCGCCTCTAGAGACTGGCACCATACAGGACCTTCATGTCCACAGCCATTTCCCTTCCAGCATCCTTGATCACCAAGACACGCACACTGCCGCGTCCATTGGCGAATGCATCCGAGAGACGACGAAGTAGACCACCTTGCGCAAGCACAGGCAGGTCCTGCTTGATGTCACCAGACTCCGTCATCGCAACCACGCTGCCATCACGACGGACATCAAGGACACGATACTGCTTGAAGACTGGACCGAGCATGTTCTGCACGTACACGGATGGCGATGGGTTCGATGCGAAGCTGGTCTCCTCATACATCTGCTTGTCGAACAATCCGACACCCAGGTAGCGGTATTGGCCCGTCTGGCTGGACACGGTGATCTTGATGACCTGGCAGGGACGGCCTTGCAGGATCAAGAGGTCACCTATGTGGATGTGGTGGCTGGGAATTGTGATTGTGTGCGGAATGCCGACTGGGCGATCAGAGGTGTAGCGGGCGGGCTCAGTCGAAGAAGAGCGATGACCGGCGGCGTTCACGTTGATATCAATCTCTTCTTTGACTTCGTCGCGGAAGGGGTGGAGGACTCGGTCGGCGGCACGATGTAGTCCATGACGGAGGCTTTAGAAATGTGTTAGCGGGATCGAATGGGTCGTGCATGTGTGCTTAATCTCACGAGTGGTAGTGACCATCTTCGTCGTAGTAGCCCATATTGAGAGAGTGATGCTTGTATCGAGGTGCTTCTTGAGTGGTGATGCGGTCTTTGTTGACAATCTTCTCGTCTGTCTCGATGCGGGTATCAGACTCACGATGCTGGTGCTGGTGATGAGGTCTTTCGAATCTGTGGGCATTAATTGAGCTACCTCTACGAAGAAACGAGGTCTGCTTACTGCCTGCGTTCAGTATCGACCTCGACGTCAACAGTACCGTCACGATGATGATGTGTTTTCCTGACTTCGTCGATGCGAATCTCTTCGTCTCTGTGATAAGGTCTCCTGTTCCGAGCCTCTTCAAAGTCAATCTTCACGTCCGTCTCGTGATACCTGCGTTCGGGGTATCGATCTTGCTCTTCAAAGACTCTTGTCTTCTTGCGGAACGTCTCAGTATTGCCACGAATGGGATTGACGGCGGAGTATCGGGAGGCGTAGCGGGTGTCGGTGATGTTCTGTTCTGTCTTCTGCTCTTCGGTGGTCGTCCCTTCGTTCCGGTAGCTGGAAGGGAATACACTGAAAGGTATCGGTACCCGTCCGTCAAAGTCCATAAGACATAAGTGACGATGGTAAGAGGGAAGTGGAGAGTTTGATTTGTGGTGAGATGGTTGGAGGAGGAGGGGAGTGAGCCGGGATAAGTGCTGTCTTAAGTATCAAGCTGTTTACCAACAGACGTTGCTAGAACCTCAACCGCGCTAAGAAAGTCAATCGCTGGGTGATGAACGACATCTTCTCTTGGCTCTCGGCGGCAAGAATTACTGCACAACAAGTGACATTCAAGTCTATAAGACCGAAAGGATCGTGATCTCTCCTTGGGGGAAAGGAGGACTGGAGTTCTCTTGTGCACGAGCTGAATGTGATCGTGCTCGAATTGCATCGTGCTCGGATCTTTCTACTTTCCCCATCTCCAACTTCGTGGTTGTCACCCCAGATTGAAACATTACAGTACCTGCTCAGCAGAACACGGGCGCGGAGGATGGGAGCAGAAGAGATAGGTGGAGAGAGGCTACTGGTCACTTTACAGTTGCTGCCTCAAAGGGAGACGCATTGAGTAATTTTGATTTGAAGCTGCCAGTTCACTTCTTCCAAAATTCAAATCTTGACGATAATATGCTATGCAGTATGCAATGCAACGCAATGCCATGCAAAAAAATGTGCCAAACAGAAACTAAATACAGATAACATGCTCAACCCGAGGACCGCCAATGTTGTGAAGCTTGATGAGAACGTAATCACATGCATCTCCTCGCCCCTTCGTACGATCCGCCACAGCTGCCAGCGTCCTATGACCTTCTGCCTCACGACGCAGTCTTGCCACCACAGCTGGGGATTGTGACATTCGGCTTGAGCACTCTGTTCGAATCCATAAGCCCCCACTGCGTCTCCCATTGTTGTGTCGGCGTGTTATACGTGTACTTCCAAGGCTCATCGAAGATTTCGAACCTGTCACTTGTCAGTATCGTGTCCAAACAGCTGCAAAGCTTCACTCACCAGAAATACTCCGTCCCATTCGCCAACGATTGACACACCCACTCTCCCAAGAACGTATTCATTTCCCCAATGCCAGCAACAGCTCCATCAGTACTACTTGCACACGCCGCGTCACTTCCACAATCATTGCCGCCTCCACTGGGCCATCCTGTCTCGGCAATAATCTGCTGCTTCCCCGTCATACCAGCACTCACAGGGACATCATTCGTTTGGAAGAACTCCCACGTCCACGCTGCAGCCTGCGCGGCAGGAACACCACCGAAGAACGGGTGGATGTTCGACATGACCACGTCGACAGCGGTGGCAAGCGTGGGCGTCCAAGATGAGCCGAGGTCGGACGTGCCTACTTTGATGGTGGTAGCACCAGGATATAGTGTCGTGAGGTTGGAGCGGAAGCTGGTTATGTTGCCGATCAGCTGGGATTCGGTCATGTCTTTTCGGTAGAGGACTTCGTTGCCGATGATGACGCCGGCGATTTGAGATGTGCCGTGGGAAGCGAGCACGTTGTACATCTGTGATAGTTGTCGTGTATTGGTCGTGCTGTTATTTTCCAGCCAGACAGCTGCCCATAGCTTGAGTGAGTCCTGGAGGCCAAGAGCCGAGATCGCTGTCAGGACGAGCTCGGTCTGATTGCAGTCGGTACCGTAGAGGCGAACTGCAGGGGCAAGTTGAGAAATAATGGCGATGTCCTTTGTGACGTTGTCTTGAGATGGCGGATTCGTGAGACATGCCGGCCACTGAGCGTTCTGCGGAGTGTAATCAATGCCAGGGAAGACTTTGTGAAGGTCTTCGTTGTTCATGAGGGCGACAATCTCTGGCGATGACTTCGTGAGGTCACTGTTGCCGCCTGAAGATGAGCTGCTTGTGCTGTTGTTTCCAGAAGACGAGCCAAATATACCAGCATATGTGCCTGCTTCCTCCCCAAGATCCTTGTTATTCGCTTTTTGACTAACGAGCACGAATGCTACCACACCAGCAACTATGCCTACCACCACAAACACCGCAAGTCCCCAGAAGACAGCTTTGAATGCTTTATTTGTCTTCCGTGGTGGTGGCCTGGTAAACCTTGCACCTGCTGGCTTCTCGGCTCCTGGAATGGAATTGTATAAAGCGCTGGTAGATGTATTCCCAAATCCAACATACGACGAAGCCGCCTTTTTCCTGTTCAGTATTGGGTCGTCCACATCATCGTCAATGATCTCCATTGGATCTATCGTACCAAGACCTGCGGATGCTGCGTTGTTCGGCGTGAGGACTGATGGAGAGTATGATGAGCCAAGGTCAGAGCCACTATCCCTGTAAAGACTACCTGGTCTGGTATCGAGGTAGCCTTGCTGATTCAAACCACGACTGCTGGGTCTACCATTTGCCATTGCTGAGAGACCAGGGGCTGCGGCTGCACCAAGGAGATTGTTTGTCGACGAGTATGACTGCATATGCGGCACTCCAGGTCGCTGTTGGCCGTGCATCTTGGATGGAGAGGGCGATCGTTCATCTCTGTAGCTTCTTGCTGGTGAATAGCCTCTTTCCGGTGAACTTTCAGCGGAACGTCCAGAGTGAGCATAAGCATGTGGTGGTGGCACAGGTATCAGATTAGGAGGTTGTCCGTATTGTTGTCTCGATCTCGAGGAAGATGCCGCGCTATGTGTCCTATATTCTGCCATTCTTCGTTGACCCTCCTCGTACGGCATATGATTCGCGTCATATCCTCCTGAGTAGCTTGTGTCCTGATTGTACTCCATTTGTGCCTGATACTGTTGGAATGACTGCAAAGAGGGCAGACTGGGATGTGTTTGGTGGTTTGATGAGCTGAATGGCGGTTGAGGTATGGGTACAGCTGGTGGTGGATGTGGCGCTCGTGTAGGAGAGAAGGAGCGACTGCTAATGCTGGGTGGGTTGAAGCGTGAGACGGCCGGCGCTTCGAACGCTTTTGCGAGCTCGCTCACCGAGGATCTGACTTTGTTGTTTGAGGTTTCGAACGGCAAGGACGTAATGACAGGAGCTGTTGCGGAGCTATTGCTGTTGTTACCAGACAGCGGTCGGCGCGGGTTATACGAGGTATCGGTAGACAATGGCACTGTGCTGTAGCCTGGACGCTTGCTATCGAAGTTGTTTGTTGCCGCCATCTTTTTAGATTGAGGCCCGCGCTGCTATACTCCTTGGCGCACACAGACAGATCGCGCTAGCACGCGGCTGAACCCTTCTTTTTCAAGATTCGATTGTTACAGAGGCAGACGTACGCAGTAGCAAGCAGAAAATGGCGACGATAAGACAGACCTTGCGACTACAGTTGAATATCCATGCGGACTCTCTAGCAAGGGTTATTGGCCTGAATTCCTCCGAAGAGATCGATCTCCTGTACGCGCCTGGCCTCCTTTGTTGACACCTGCCCGCCGCGCATAGCAACACATTGTAAAAGGGGGGCGTCTCAATTCAGGTCGACCCCTAATATGCTGTTCCCTTCTTCGTCCTCAAACCTTTTTCTCAGAACATCCATCTCAATATTGAGGCTCAAACCTGATATCCACAATGTTCATTCATCTGTGCTCTGTATTGTCGCGCAGCAGTCACCGAACCAAGCAAGCCAAGACCAGTGTGTCGAATAGTATAGCGAAATATCTATGAGAAGACACTCAACACAAAGCAGTCATAATGGTTGTCCAGTGATATTCTTGCGATTTCCATCATGATATGCGTGACAGTGCCACAGATTGACAACAGACTTTAGCTACCATCGTACATGTCTGTGGGGTATCGTCGAAGCTTATACTGACCGCAGCAGGCGCTCAGACTGGACGATATGACATCTTTATAGTCTGCTCCTCTACCTCTTTCATATTATCTCCATCGCTCAACTCAAAGACGGCACTCTTCAGGCAGAAACGAATCTCGACCATCACAGCTGATCCTGCGAATATCACAATCGAGCCTGCAAGAAGAATTACGAGTAGAGCAACAACTAATCATGGCCAATATCTCGCATGGTAATCTCCTCGGTGCAGTCAGCCTTCAGCCAGTCGTCATTTACGCTCCCTACAGCACTCTCCTCGGCGCAACCAGCCTCCAGAGCGAGATAGCACAACATACCTACCAACGACCACATCTGAATGGCAAGAATGATGGACCAGGTAAGGATTTCATTCCTATAACAGCTGAAGGCACTAACCAGACTATAGCACGATCGCGTGCCGCCGCTAAAGACCAGAAGTTGCTCAGTGAAGATCAAAGAAGGCTGTTGACCAATGCAGAGTCCGAAGGACAGCAAAGCAGGGGCGAAGTACCCGCCACTGGCTCAGACGAACGCCATATTGCAAGCATACACCTCGCCAAGGAGGGTCTGCAAATCGAGCGTCAGCGCGAGATAGAGGGGCGCATGCCATATCCTACCACCGCCCAGGTCGTCGCCAGCATACCGCCTCACAAGCGAGCTACATACAGAGAGAACCTGCAATCAAAGGTGAATAGGCCATTTCCACGCGGACAACAACATGGCTCGCACGTCGCCCTCGGCACATACCGCAAACTCTACATGAACTCCGGACAGCAGATTCCGATGCTGCACGCACGCGTCAGAGCATTGAAGAACCTCAAGGCCGCCGAACACAGGAAGGGACATGAAAACAGAAGCGTGCTAAAAAGGCGACGTGATGCCCGTTCGGAATTGCTGGCTTTGAATGAAATCGAGGCTAGGGCTAGGAAGCATAGGCAACTTAAACTTATGGCTAGGGGGTGGATAGAAGAGGAGGATGATAGCCGCGAATATACATTGCAGCAAGCGTCTGAGGCATCAACAGTTTCGGCTACGCCTCGCGGTGGATTGGAGTGGGATGCTGTCGGCGCAAGGACTATGGACAAGGTGGGTTTGAAAGGGTGGGTGTCAGAGTCGATGCCAAAGAAGAAGAGCCCCTTGAGCAATGAAGTATTGGCATGATCATGGGGTTGAATAAAAGCGAAGCCATTACGATAATATAAAATGTAATTACTGAGTACACGAGATACGTCGGTCAATGCCACACAACAAAAGCAATGCCAGATTGATAAGCCCAAACAGCCCCGTCGTGCAGGTTTGATACCCAAAATGTCGTGACCTCGTACAGTAACGTGCTAGTAACTCGTCGAGAATCGTCCTTCGTCGAATCGACATGACTGACAAAGTAAGCTACGATGCGCTAGCTGAGGATTTCCTCTCGACCCAAAACCACACTCTGCCGTGACGATTCCTTCGTGTCCCTGGGTGCCCCTCACAACATTCGAGAGGCATAATTATAAGATAGAAATCGCTTCCGCTTAGCGTTGAGATGTCGATAGGCTGAACAAAGTCGTCTCTTCCAGCAAGACGCCAACAGGTCTTGAATTATCTCGCACTCAGGCTTAAATGGAATCATGATAGTGACCATGCATTGGATATTGTTGACTTTCACATTCATTCATTCGACCTTAGGGAAATGTTTGAAAAAGCACTTCCACCCAGAAGTCACATTCTTCCTAAGCACCGACACTCAAACACTGACTCCAAATCCTAAGCAACCCAAATGCTAATCTCCTTCTACACATCTCCTGCTACTCCATCAATCCGCATCTTGCACTAACGCCTCAAGTGGTGACGACAACACACTCATTCACTCATTGACTCTTCACCTCACCCTTGAGACACTCCTCAAACATCCACAATCCAACAATACGCAATCGCGTGATTGTTACGTCCGTGAACATGACAGTTGCGCCGAGGCCGTTGTAATCCTGCGGCTTTTTGGCTTCAGGTAGTATCAGTACATGTAGAAGCCGAGTTTGCACCTCCAGCCGTCCGAGTGCTTCCAGCATTGGTGCCCACGACAGTGACTCCCATGGACGAAGCGAAGTCGATAGTGTGCCCCCAACACGTTCAGGCGATCTTCAGACACATCACGTCCGATCTTTGCGGACGAGTGTATACAGTTATCAGATTCACCAGATGTCTCGCATAATGCAAGAATCAACCATTTGACTTCCACCAGCAAAGCTGCCGTCGTTTCCACGGACTATATCACCCAGCACCGTGCAGCAGGGATCCATCTTGTCGGGATGGTCGAATGAATAAACAACACTAATGCCATTCAAGGCTCATACAATCATGGCGCTGACTCAGCGTGCTCTGTGTGGTTTCCGTGCGTTGCAGAGGACATGAGGCAGAGATTGCTGGATGCGCAGAATGCCGTCCAGTCTGTCGCCAGGGACCGATCAGGAGACGTTCGCCTTATAACAATGCGATGCAGCAAACTACTCACGAAGCACTTCCACAGGGCGGTGATGCTAAAGACGCGCTCAGATCAGGCGACGTGCCAGACTTGTGGACAACCGCATGACTTGCTCAGTGATCTTAAGATTAGTGAGCCACAATTTCCGTCTCTGAGTTGGCTGTGATTACCTTGGTCGTTACTCATAGCGCCAAGTGCGAAGTGCGAGGTCCGATATAGTACACGATACACAGACGGACCATGGTCCTTCTGACTGGCTCGACGTGGGCGGATGGCTGCTATGCCAGATACAGGCAGCATCTATAGTTCACCATGGTATTGAAGCAATAGAGAGGTACAGCAATTGACATGCCGTCTCGAACAGCCGACACCGGCACGCCTGGAACGGACAGGCGGAGATCAGATGATCGTAATCAGGATCTGGTGTAGGATTCTTTGGCATGGGGAATCTCCACGTTTTGATTGGTGTCGTTGCTCATCAGTCCGGGGCCCCACGTCGTAAGATCTTCGGCTGCGGAGAGAACCGTGGGATCTGCATCTAGACCGGGGGCTGACTTCCCCTTGCTCCATTGCCCATGCAGCCTTGCGCGTGGCCAGGATTTGCACTTAATCTCGTGTCGTCCCGTCTACACATCCTCCTCCTCCTGCTTCACATCTTTCACTCATACAATCGTTCTCTTCTCCTCTTTCCTAATCACCTTCCGCCATTCACTCATATATCACTATCATTTATTTCACCCGGTCATTGAGACGTTACCCTTCAACGAACCCGCAGGCACCATACAAATACAGCCAAGATGGAGGTAGCAGGAGACGAGAGAGTCCGTCATTCCACAGAGTATCATTGTCCTGGATACTCCTACTAACTCTTACGCAGGAGCTTCATGCCATCGAGGAGGAGCTGCACATGGAGATTCTCCCCGGCACGGAGATCATGGCAGATATTGGTTCCCACCACTTCGTGAAAGGAACCGGCAATGACAATGTCTTGGTGCCTCAACCTTCAGACGACCCGCATGATGTTTGTGAAAGCGATTTTATTGTACAGCTAGATTTTCATGCTGACTGCTGTGACAGCCTCTAAACTGGAGCCCATTCTGGAAAGGTCGGTGAACATTTTATGTCATCAATTAATGCACAATCAGGTCTAACAACTTCCCAGGCTGTGCCATCACTGCATCCTTGTTCGCAACTTTCTCGCAAGGATTCGGACCCCTGGCACTGGCGCCCATGTTTCCGTATTACATTGCAGAATGGAACTGCAGTCTCGCTGGAGCCGTCGCCTTTACAGGAAATGCCATTCTGGTCCTTGGTTTCTCCAATTTCGTTTGGTATGTAATACTCTTGAAGTATACCTTTGCATGTATTCATGATTGTAGGGTACCTATCAGCACGTCCTTTGGGAGACGTCCGGCATATATTGCCAGTCAGCTCATCTGCCTGGGATCTGCCATCTGGCGCGCAAAGGCTCAAACTTACAACTCGTTCATGGGAGCTTGCATCCTTAATGGTTTGGGAGCAGGACCCGCCGAGACACTTTCGCCCGCCGTTGTCACAGACATCTTCTTCCTCCACGATCGTGGAAAGTGGAACACCCTGTACTGGGTCGTGTATATGGTCAGTATTGATATGACATCCACCACGCCCCGAAGTACAAGCTGACTGTATATCAAGGGCTCTCTAATGGTCGGCCCCATCATTGCCGGAGCAATGTCGGCCGCCGTAGGCTGGAGGAATTTCTGGTGGATGTTCACGGGCATGTGTGCGCTTAGCTTGATCATGGTATGACCTTCCACTACTCTTCTGACACACGCATACTGACATGCGTATAGCTTGTTTTCGGCTTCCCGGAGACAAAGTACCATCGCCACACCGTTGCAGCCGAGCACTCCCTCAAAGCCTCTTCGTCCTCTCCATCTTCCAAAGAAGAGATTCCCATGAAGGGTGCCTTTGGCGCCACAACCATCGAAATGTCCGACCTCGACCGCACCACTACCGCTGCCAGCACCTACAACAACCTCGCCCACGTTCCGACCGCAGCCCGCGATCCCTACCTCGGCCGCGGCTCGCCCTCCAAAGCGCAATGGGGCGCCTACCAACTGAGCGAAAAGCCTCTTGCTGATCTAGCTCTCTCCTTCTGGGTTCCCTGGAAGATGCTCGCGTTCCCTATTGCGGAGTTTGCTTCTTTTGTCACGTCTTGGGCATGTAGCACGTTCTTGACGCTGAACTTGACGCAGTCGCAGGTGAGCATCTGACCTTTTCTTTTCTTTTTTTCCACCCTGCTTAACATGACGAACAGGTTTTCGCTGCACCACCCTACAACTTCAACCCCGCCACAATCGGTCTCCTGAACTTTGCAATCCTCGTCGGCGGCTTCATCGGTCTAGCCACCGCTGGACCCCTCAGTGACTGGGTCTCCGCGCGCGCCACCAAGAGAAACAGAGGTATCCGTGAGCCGGAGTTCCGACTTGTCGCTCTTCTGCCCTACTGGATTATCAACGTCATTGGAAACTGCGTCGTCGCTTTTGGATACCAATACCAGTGGAATTGGAAAGTTATTGTCTTTATTGGATACACGTGTGCGGGTATCCAGACTGTGGCGCTGCCTTCGATCGGTAGGTCTCCCCACCCCTAGTGTTGTGCATCGAAATGCCGCTGCGAGATTGACGGCTAATATATGATGCTCAGTCACAACCTACGCCATCGACAGCTACAAGCCCGTCGCAGGCAGTCTTCTCGTCGCCGTCACTGTCAACAAGAACGTTTGGGGATACGGATTCTCTGTGTTCATCACGCCCTGGATCATAAAGGTATGCCGCCCCAGCCCCAGCCATATGGTATATTTGCGTATCGTAAAGAGCGGCAGTGAAGAGACGCGAAGCTAATACATCCGTGATCAAACAGAGCGGCTACGTCAAGCCCATCATGACCAACATGGGTCTCGTCACGCTTTGGTGCGCATTCGGGATTGTGTTCTGGAAGTACGGCAAGACTTTCAGAAGGTGGAGCAAGAACAGCAGCGTGCACAGGATGTGAGAGGCGCGGACGGGAGAGGACGGTTGTGGCAATGTGACGGTATTGGTCATTTTGGGGAATCGCTTTTGCGAAAGAGCGCGCCGTTGCAAAAGAGTGCGTCCCAGAACAAATTGAGCCTCATGTTATCGCTATCAAAGTGATTGTCTCGGCCATTCACTTACACACTGTATTGCTTCGAAACTCTGCAATGTGAATATGCTGCGGAGAGGGTCGTGAGGATCTCGCAAAGATCTATGCTCAGTCACATATTCAGTGACAGTACAGAGTCATACACAAACAAGCCGATGATGCCATCAGACCATCGATCATTCCTTACGCACAGACAAAAATTGAGGTAAATCTCACGCATATCGATGCCTTTCGACGATACAATCCCAGCGTCTCTCTACTGATCTACAAAGTCCTCACCCCCTATGTAATTCTTATGGTTTAGACCATGCCGCAGTCTTGCGAGAAGAGTGCCGAAAGGGCAAATCATTGCCTGTCACACAGCCCGCTTGTGGATGAATTTGGCACGACGAGACCTTCGCACCGAGGCAATTGAGAGTGTATCACAGAGAATGCCGTAGCTTTACTTGGACTCATGTACGATTGTGATGGTATTGTACTTATCTCTGGCTGTGCAATTCCAAATCATGGGACCCAAACCTACCAACCCCACTACCGAGCATCATGCTTCACGTATAAACAAGCCCGCCATGCCCATTCCCTGTACACCCGGTCAGCACAGTTCACACTCACACTGACATACCAAGTGGATTCTTGTAACACAATTGATCACACAATATCACATCACAGCAGAGCAGAAAAGACTCACCGTCCCGACACACATCGACGTGACAGCGACCTTCTTCCCCTGTCGTTTCAGCTCCGAAAGCGCTGTCACCACTTGACGCACTCCTGTGCACCCCAACGGATGCCCCAACGCGATCGCGCCGCCGCGGGGATTGACCTTGGCCATGTCCAGTTTGAGTTGCTGCGTGCAGTAGACACCCTATTATTCCTCTAGTCAGCGTACATTCGTTGCATCATATCGCAGCACAATCTGTGCCCAACAATAACATACCATACTCGCAAACGCCTCATTAATCTCAAACACATCCACCTCCTCCTGCTTCACGCCCGTCTTCTCCAGCAGCTTCGGAATGGCATAGTACGGTCCAATACCCATGATCCTTGGCTCCAGCCCAACAATGGCAGTCTGTACGATCTTCCCCAAAATCACCTGGCCGAGAGCCTCGGCTGTGCTGCGCTTCATCAGCAGCACCGCCGCAGCTCCGTCTGTGATCTGTGATGCATTGCCACCAGTAGTATGACTCGGCGCCCACTGTGGGAACGCTGCACGCACTTTACTCAGACCTTCGGCTGTTGTGTTCGCGCGGATGCCATCGTCTCTATCGACCACAACATCGCGTTTCTCTTTCGTCTTTGGGTCCATAAACGTCGTGCTCACAGGCGCGATCTCATCCATAGTCCACCCTTCTTTCTGCGCCTTCTCCGCTTTCTGGAAAGAATTCGCTGCAAACTCATCCATCGCGCCCCTACTCACATTGAAATCCCCCGCGACATTCTCGCTCGTCCACCCCATCGGCATAACATTATCCTTCGCAATCGGATGACTCTGAATCGCTTCGCTCAGCGGCGGATTATCCGGCGCGCCGCCGTCGGCATTCGTGCTCATGCTTTCTACGCCGGCGGCGATGCCCACGTCGATGACGCCGCAGGATATCGCGGTGGAGATTTGCTGGATCGCGAGGAGGCCGGAGGAGCAGAAGCGGTTGACGATGGAGGCGGCGGTGGAAGAGGGGAAGCCGGCGGCAAGGACGGCGGAACGAGCCATGTAGGCGGAGGAGGGGCGGAGGACGTTGCCGACGGCGACGTCTGGAGGGGTTAGGTTTAGATGGATGTGGTGAGGGGATGCTTGGGGGCGTACCTTGGACCAGCGAGGGGTCGATATTGGAGGTGTCTTTGATTGACTGAGAAGTGTTAGTAGGAGGGGGCGAGAGCGAAGACGGTAGAGATGGACAGGCAGGAGGTAATCGCGGCATTTCAGGCGGCATCGACTCGGGAATGATATGAGGATTGGACTTTTGCTGGTCAATTGATCTCAAGACTTGTCTCGTAACTCAGATTCGCCACACGAACACATTTTACAAGCCAGCATCACGAAAGGATGTCACTACCCACCTTCAAAATCGAGATGAGCAAGTCATCAGCTAGAGTATCCTTCAATCCGCCCTTGCCAGCCTTTGTGAGCGGCGTGCGAAGAGCACAAGTAATAACCACATCGTCCGGACTCGACGCTAACACCTTCTGCAGCGGTGTTATTTCTGGCTGGGTAGTCACACTACCGAGCAGCTGTTGTGAGAGCCCCTTGAGTCTGGCTTGTGCTGTGTTCATGATGATGTGGTGTTTTTGAGGGTGAAGAGCATCAGAATGAGTTCATTGCATCAGACTCGCCATGGCAGAGAGAGCCTCGGCATGCGGTTCATTATCGGACAAGAAGAGTGGAGAAGGACAAGAGGCGTTTCAGAGCCACGTTCTGGAGCCTTCATCTTCCCCGTGGGGCTTCCTGCTTCCCCCTCCCCGGATGCTGTTTCGGCACTTCTTCTTCTTCGTCACGGTCCGTGTTGTACTCGACGTGAAGCCAGGGCGTGATTGAATCTGTTGTGACTTGTGTGTAGAAGTGCGCTTGTTGAGATTCCTGGCTCATGGTCGTCTCGCCGAAGTTGTGAAGAAGCAGCACCTCATTCTTTCCATCTCTGAACAATCGCACACAAAGACCACTCCAGCATGTCTCAATTAGCCATCGCCGGCAATGCTCCTGCACCACATGGCTCGTCCAACGTAGCAGAATGGATCTTTTCCAACCCATTCAGCAAAGATGGAGGCGCTATGAAGCATGTCACACCAGAGATGAGAAGATATGCTATACCAATCATATCACGCGACAAACCCCTGGTCACAGACCCGGCGACAGGTGGTAAGTGTATAACAGTGTTGAGCACTCCTATTGTGCTGACTGCGTGAAGCCTTGATGTCATGGTCTCGCGCGTATGATGACACACTACGAGTTGCAAGTGCGCTTCACGCGCTTGGTCTCAAGCCAGCAAAAGCACCTCCCAGTCCATCCCATCCTACTCCTGGAAAAGACTTCATCGTCGGACCAGTAGTGATGATCCACCTCCCCAACTGTCTCCCTATGATCCCTCTCATGTTCGGCATCTTCGCCGCCGGGCTGACCGCAACACTCGCAAACCCAGCACTCACATCTCGAGAGCTGGCTTGGCTACTGCAGAACAGCCAGCCGAAAGTCATCATCACAACACTTGCGGCACTGGCAACCATGAAAGCTGCCATACACGAAGTCGAGGACGAAGCAGCGAAAGATGCACTCCGCCACACTAAAATACTCACTGTAGACCCTGCTGCAAAAGACTATAGTCGTGGTGGTGTTCTGCCAGAGGTCACACTCAACAGCACAGACTGGAAAGCACTCCTCCAGCATCCTCCACTCTCAAAGCCCGTCACCTTCAGCGCAGACGAATGTCGACGCCGAACCGCCGTGATATTGTGGTCTTCAGGCACCACCGGCAAATCAAAAGGCGTCCTCCTTTCCCACACAGCGCTCACATCCTCCGTCGCCTCCGGCTGGCACGCCTTTCCCGAATGGGGCGCAAACGAGCGCTGTCTCGGTCTTGCGCCGTTCTACCACGTCTTCGGCCTTGTTGTTGTTCTGCTCATGGCACCAAGCGCTGGCGTCACTATCGTTCCGATGCCGAGGTTCGAGCTCGGACTGATGCTGGAGTACATTGAGAAATACAAGATTACGTATTTGCATACAGCGCCGCCGGTGTTGGTACTGCTTGCGAATAGTCCCTTGGTGAAGAAGGGGACGTTAAAGAGCTTGAAGGGTGCGGTGTCAGGAGGTGCACCGTGTCCTTCCGTGATAATAGACAGGATATATGAGAAATTGGGATTTTATGTCAAGCTGGGTTACGGCTTGACAGAGACGGGCTCGAGCTGTAATGTCATGGGCACGACATACGAAGAGATCAAGGAACAGCACGGAACTACAGGATTGCCTTTATACGGTACGCACACTGAGCAATCTGGTGACAGTAAGAGCTAATGTGTCTCTAGGTGTCCAAGTCAAGATCGCCTCGCTGGACAGCAGTGCACCAATGAAGCTTGATGGTAAGTGGCGTCACTGAGATTGCAATTTTCCACACTGCAGCTTCGAAATCAGCTAATCACTTTCGTGCCGCAGAGGAAGGCGAGATACTCATAAGGTACATTACTACTCTCCCACCTCACGACCTTTACTTACAACACCCTCCAGATCTCAAAGCGTCCTAAGCGCATACTACAACAACCCCACGGCGACATCCTCCTCCCTCGACTCCGACGGCTGGTTCCGCACAGGCGACATCGGAAAGCTAGACCAACGCGGCTATCTCTGGATCACGGATCGTCTGAAGGAGATGATCAAAGTGAAAGGGCATGTTCTTCTTATCCTCCTCGTGTCCTTCACCGTCCACATCTGACATGTATGCTTCCTCTAGCTTCCAAGTCGCCCCCGCAGAACTCGAAGCCATCCTCTCCTCCTCAGACCAAGTCGCCGACGCAGCCGTGACGTCTGTATACGACGACGCCACGGCTTCTGAGCTGCCTCGCGCATACATCGTGCCTGCAGATGCTGAGCTTCGTGCTTTTTGCGCTCGCACTTCTGCATCCTCAGCCTCGGCTTCAGACAACGATGCTGCAACTAAACAACTACAAGACAGACTCACAGCACTAGGATCCCACGTGCGACAGTTGGTGGAAAGCAAGACGGCACACTACAAGTATCTAAGAGGGAACGTCGTCTTTGTGGACGTGGTGCCAAAGTCGCCCTCGGGCAAGATTTTGCGGCGATTGCTGAAGGACGTCAAGGGGAGGGATGTCGAGATATACCCGAGGAAGGTGGCGGTTGTGGAGGTTGCGAAACTGTAGTGCGGCACTTTTCCAAGAATGCGGAGCGAGGGACACCGAGGAAGTCAGAGCTGTTGATCTTCGCATCATCGTTTCCAAGAGGATGTGCATGCGAACTACTAGGATATGCGGTTCGAGTGTGTCGCAGAGGCCGGATTTCCAGAAGCTAGAAGCAGTCATAGGTGATGCTAAAGGGAGTAGACCGGGATAGATGAGAGAGCACGACAAATGCAGTTCGATTCAACATACGGCTTGGCCTTGTCACAGTATGCTTGTTGCTTCTCGCTATCGCTAGAACAGGCAGCAGTGACGAGGGAGAAGAGGGAAGAGAGGTGTACGACTTGCGTTGCCCGTTTCTCACATCCTCGCGTCATCACGTGACTTTTTTCTCTCCAATTTCGAGCCTTTGATCTAGGCTGCTCCTCCTCAGCCACCATGTCGCATCATATCACTGTGCACACGTGGATGCTCATAGAGTTTCGGAAAGCAGGAGACGAAACCTTCCACAAGCCAGTGCATGTGGCGCTTGCTGCCCGTGTGTTGATGTGGCGTGCGTAGCCTTCAGCTACTCTATGATATCGACGCTGAAGCAGGAGTAAAGGTATGTTCTGGTATATAGCACGTTCTTCACGGATGATGCCTTTGTCTTGACAGATGACATATTATTTACTAGTCAAATAGCCTGGAGCCCAGAGCTAGTAATAATTAGCGGAGCGCGAATGCCATGCCCACGGGATTTGCTCGCAGCGCGACACCATCTCAAACGATGTGGGTCTAAATCACACTACTTGTTCAATTTGAGCTCGTTGTCGGCGGAAAAGAAGAGACTCGTGGTGCTTTTTGCTAAGACAAAATAGTGCGTGCAGATGCCAGACAGTGTAGCACAACAGTACAGCAAGTAGTACATCAAGATCGGCTCCTCGGGCCTTGATCCGTAGGAAGATCAATGCAGACGATCCGTTCCGTGAAGGCTCAGCGAGCTTCGGCGAGCATCACACTGAAACCAGCTGACGCCGCACGCCACAAGTGTGAAGTCATGCTGCATATCGCTAAGGACTCGGGGCTGCGGCACTGGACCCTCGTCTCTCTTTTCCTTTTCCTTCAGTGCGGGGCAAACCAAAACATACTGCCGATTTCGCCAGCGCGTTCCGACGCTGACGAGGGTCGCTAGCCTTACACTGGTAACTCATGATGAAGATGTGCAGTCCTGCCGTCGAGGCTATGACCGCGGTGGGTGTGTGCTGTGTGCTGTCACTGCTGAGTGCTATTGGCGCCATAGTCTGAGCGTGATGGTGAGTATGCGCGCGAGTGCGACTTCGAATGTGAGTATGACAGCGTGAGTGTGGACGATGTTTGTCTGGATAATCATTGCAATAATCCTGCCATCGAGGCTAAGGCGGTAGCGCTTGCAGCTTATTGGCGGCTGCTCCCGTTGACCCGCTTGTGTTGTCTAAATCTCGGCTTGGCAGTCATGTTAAGAACTTGTGGTGCTTCTGACTGTTTACGCCCAGTATACTCACAGTTTTCTTACGAGATGTGTATGATTTCGTAGCAGCGTCTGAATCACCTGGGAACAGGAGTAGCTTCTATACGCGCCCAGCAACGCTCGCCACGTTTTGTGCTACGCGAACAGAACAGCTCATTATTCGTCCACCCATGACTTATGAGTAACACAAATCTGCACACTCTCCGCTTAGGCTAACGCATACTCGGCTATCACCACACAGATGACGCAGCTGTCTCGACTCTCTGCACTATCGCATAGCCAGTGGGGCTAGGCTTGGCCGTTGCTGTTGTCGTCTCCCCTTTGCCTTTTGCCTTCCCAAAAATGCCCCGCGAAACGATCGGAGAAGCTGAAGCCACACTACTCCTTTGTCTGGAACGTATGACACCGCCTCACATGCAGTGTTCCTTGCTTGTTCACCTTGCTGTCGTACCATCTATTCCCAAAACAGTAACCTCATCTTGACCTCACCTCACGACTATACGCCTTTCTTACACATCAGTCTCTACCTATACAACAATGTCGAACATTTCAAAAGCCAGGACACCGGCCACTCAGACCAAGAAGCCTGCCGCGGCACCCACGACCGCAGCAGCACAAGCAAAACAGATTGAGACCAAGAAACTACAAGAAGCACAACGGAAGAAATCTCTCCCAAACCAAACCGTAGCCCAAGGCCTCCCCTTTACAGCCAAGACATCCCGAGACCCAGCACGCCTGCAACAAGACAAGAACATAGCAAACTCTGTATCCAACGAGATCGAACAATGCAACGATGGCGTCACGCCACTCATGCAAGAAGCCAACAGCTTGATTGCAGAGGAAGAGCGAAAGGATCCTAAAGAGCGGAATGAGGATGAGTTGGTCAAGAGAGTGACGCCCTTGATACAGCAGGCGGGGGAGTTGTTGCAGAAATGCAATTCTGGAATTAGGTCGCTTGACCCGGCTGGACAGTTGCGAATGCGAGCACAGGGTGATGAGGCATTGCCGGAAGAGAGGAAAGCGGCGAAGTTGCTGTCTGAGATGACTGGGGAGACTGTGAGGAGTGTACAGGAAGCGAAGAAGAAGCTAGAATCCATGCCAAAGGCCGCAAAGGGGATCAATCCGTTGTGGAAGATGGTTGGAATGCCATTGGTACAGGTTCGTCCTGCCGTCTGCTCTTTCTGCTTCGGCATTGTGCTAACAGGACATAGATTATTGGAGGTAAAGCTTCCTTAGATCCACCAGGTCAATACTCTACTAACAGAAACATCAGCTGTCGTGTTATTAGTCACAGGAGTATGTCATCTTCTCTCTTCTCACGCTCACACGCTGCCTACATCCTGACACGCTTTGTCACAGGTTCTCGGACTCGTCGCACAGCTGCTCAACACCGTCGGGTAAGACAAGAGAAGGACAGAAACAGATCGGAAGGAGACTAATGTTACTACTAGGCTAGGGCAGCTGATCGGCGGCATTTTTGGCAAGCTCGGCTTGAACAAAGTGAGTACAGGAAGCTCGCTCTGGAATTGGTGATCACATGCTAATCTCAGCCAGATCTTGAAAGGCATCGGTCTTGATCTCAAGTTCGTTCATCTTCCCTTTTCTTCTGCGCATCCTTGCCTCTGCGCTTCTGATCGCCAGTGTGACTGACTGGTGTGTCTAGGGGCGGAGGCGGCAAAGGCGGCCTTGGCGGTCTTGTTGGTGGCATCAGCTCGACAGTGAGCTTTCCAAGGTACCAGATGTCAAGCACGACCTAAGCTAACTCGAATGTAAGGTCTTTGGGACTATTGGAGGCGTCGCCGACACAGTCACTGGCACGGTCGTGAGTTTCCCTGCTTCTCCTTTTCAATCGCACCAATGACTGACTCGATTATAGGGTGGTGTCACAAATGCAGGTATGGCACAGAAACATTTCGTCTGATTAGACATTTTAGAGGACTGACTTCTCTCAAGTTGGGGGAGTTGCTGGTGGCTTGACAGGAGCTGGTAAGTGAATTCGTGGGCCGCTCAAATGCAAACATAGCTCAACTAATACCGACTCAAAAGTCGGCGGAGTCGCTCAAGGTGCTACAGGTGCCGTGAATGGGGCCGCTGGGCCTGCTTTAGGCTTGGGCCAGGATGCTGTTGGCGAAGCCACGGGCGGGGCGAATAAGATTGGCAAGAAAGCACCTGGAGGCGGCGCGCTCGCCCCTGTAGAAGGCGCAGTCGGAGGCGTTGGAAATCTCGGTTAGTGATTGACGAAATTAACCATCGACTGTAATGTCTCCAAACATCTTGTCTGATTCCACTTCAGCCGGTGGATTGGTAGGCGGCTTGACGAAAACAGTCGGTGGCGTTGTAGGAGGTGTAGGCGGAAATCTACCGGTGGTTGGAGGTGCTCTGAAGGTACGAAAGTACAAACACGTCACGATGAGCTGGCTGACATGCATGAAAGGGGGTCGGTGACACAGTCGGGAATGTCGGAGGTGGCCTTGGCAACACGGTCCAGGGTGCAACGAAAGGTTAGCATCTCGCCCTGTCTCATTATCTCACTCTTGCTAATTTCATCAGGTCTTGGCTCGACTGTAGGAAGTGTTGGCCGTGGGGACATAAAGGGCGCTGCAAACGGACTATCATCTGTAGGCACATCTGCAGTCTCCAATGTAGGGTCCATTGGCGGAAACCTGGTGAGCGATGTATCGAAAACTGGAGGATCTGTGGTTGGACAGGTCAACAAAGGTGCTGGTGGTATGTCACTGTCCTTTTCCTGAGCTCGATGATTGATCATGTCTAACATTCAAATCAACACAGATGCCGTCAGCAACACAGGCAAGAACTTAGGCAACACTGTCAACTCGACGACAAAAGGTGTCTCGGGGACTGTAGGCAGTGCCACACGAGGCGACATCGGCGGAGCCGTATCTGGCTTGTCCAACACAGCGACAGGAGCCGTAAAGGATGTCAGCAAGACAGCAGGAACAGCAACATCAGGCGTCACGAATGCAGCCGGAGATACCGTGGGAAAGGTGAACCCAAAGGCTGGCAGTATGTCCCCTTCCCATAAATCGTCCATACCATCCTCCATTACTCATCTCGAACATAATCACTAACATGTCTCATCTCACCTTAGACATCGTCAAGTCCACGGGCAAACAAGCTACCAACACCCTAAACTCCACCACAAAGACGGCAAACGGCGTCCTTGGCAGCACAACAGGCAATGTACAGAAGACTGCAGGCAAAGTCGCAAACGCTCCACTAAAAGGTGTCAACCCACCGAAGAAAGAGCATGGAAACAGCCAGTTCGCGCCGAAAGACGCTGTCAATGGCATTGGTGGGTTGGCTCAGGGCATCAGGGTGTAGAAAGGGAAGAAAGGGATACATGGGGAGGTGTGGTGCAAGAGTGCAAGAGTGCAAGAGTGCAAGAGTGTTGTTGATGATAAAGGACCATTGGATCCAATAAGGCTTGGTAATGTCTGCCCAATGCACTTTCACCTCATCATACCTCTCTCACCCAGCGCACCCCATTCTCCTCCAGTCGCTCCTAGTCTCCACAACCATCTCCATACTCATTCCGGCCAACTCCACTTCCGAGACTCTTGCGCGTGAGCGTAAGTATGGTGGCGAGGGCTACGGTCACCGTGCGGTGAGGCTGTCATGGCTCATTGCGCATCGTTTGTGAAACGCATGACCTTTGCCATACTTGCCCTCCCTGCTCCAATGCCCAGCCGTGCCTTCTCTCTCCCTTGAACGGTCCACCCTGCCGAGCAATGGGGCCGAGCCCGCCTGCTTTCGAAACAGTCCAGCCCAACATAGCCAATGCGGAAATGATGGAAACAGCAAACTTCGCATATACCAGTACCTTCATCTTCGGCACGAGAATGACCAGGAAGAAGCAAGTGACCAGCCAGAAGACGCCGAATCTGACTGTGCCGGCGCTAGTCAAGTGCAGACCCTGGACCCATTGTGTGCCTGATCCGGACGATGGACGGGAAGATTGCGTGGAGCATGACATAGACGCATTGGCCGCCTTGCACGACGTTGATCCCATTCCAGTTCCGCAGCTCGGTCAGTAGGATCATGATCCTCGAGTGGGCGTTCGGCCTGACGATTGCCATGACTGCTCGATTGAAAGTCGGTCACCAAGCTCCATCCATACCAGAAGCAGCTCGATTGGCAATCGAAGAACCAATGTGATAGATTGCTCCTACACGACCATTCACCGTGATCACGATCGCAATCAAGATCTGTCCTCCTGAAGCACAAAGAAGTGACTCCCTCATGGAGAACCTCAGGGTCTGGGCGCCTGATGCGCCATGCCTGATGAGTATCAGCACCCGAACTTCGTAATGAGTGTTGTGATCAGTAACTGGACACACCAGCTACTGACTGTCGCAAAGCCTGAAGACTAAAGGGTGAAGTATGTCCACGCAGACCAATACACAGAGTGTCCAACAGGTCGACTGTTAATAGGTAAGTGATGTGCACCACTGGCCTAAGTTATATTTCCATGCTAATGAGATTGTGTCTCAGAGACTCCATGCCCTTCTTCTCCGGCCTCAGCTTCAACTCTTAACGAAAAGTGTGGGTGTGGCGTACTGCCGAGTTGCACAGATGCAGATGATTCGCCAAGATACGAACATAGGTGATGTACACTTGTGCTGAGTGCTGCCAGTCGTGCTTCTAACGGACGGACATTGAAGAGAAGGTTGCGGCATACTAACATAGAACGGCATTTAGCGTTCTGCAGTCATGCGAGCTGAGACGGAGATGACCGAGTCTAGTATGCATAAGCTGAAGACGAGACGATGATGCGCCAGCGTATTGAAGCTCAATTCAAACGCAATGCAAAGTCCTCGCAGTAGCCAGTGCAACATGTATGCGATGAGTGCAAGGACGATACGTAAGTGTCGGTGCCGCGCATATGTCTGATCTACGTATGTAGTGAGCTGTGGCCGGCATGTCAAGCGCAGGACGGCCGCAAGTATGCCGAAGCCCAGCTATTTCTAGCCAGCTATTGTACATTTCACAAGCCTCCAGCACCACCACTTCCTCCTCATCCTCCTCTCATCGAGTCGGAAAGTCGAAGCAACATGGCGGTGCGTCGCCCACCACGTACACGCAATAGCTGCGTATATAGTGCATGTCTCTTGATGATGCAGATCTGCAGAGAATGGTGCCTGGACTTGGTGTGGCTGGCAGTGGAGCGATTGAGCGAAGTGGTGTGTGAAGTGTTTTGATTGTATGAACTGGAATTGAGGTAGAGCAGATCTTGAACGATGCTATTCGTGAACACCAGGAGAGGAGGTACATGTGCGCAGTCTTACCCTCACTAGGAAGAGTGTCAGCAAAAGAAACCACAGATAGAGTGCGGGCACCCAAAGCACAGCAGCGAACGGCCAATCAAAGCATCAACGCCCAAGGATGAAAGTAACAAACACCGTAGTGTTAGGTAATTGCATTAGAACGAGCGCTAATAGTCGCCTCCACATTATGCCTGATTTCGTTTCTTCATATCAAGCCAGCCCGCGTCACGCCTGCCATACCCGGCTTCCCATCCCGCACACCTATGCGTCATCCTGCACATCGATGACCGTCTTCTTCCATTGGCGTGCGGGGATTCGGCGCTTGAACATGATGTCAATTTCACGGTATGAGCGACCCTTCATCTCGGGAAGGTAGAAGTATGCGGTCACCAAACAGAGGAAACCCGTTGCGCCCCTGAGGTGTTCGTCAGTAAAGTGCAATGACGGTGGTGAAGTGGGCGGAGAGAAACATACCAAACGTAACCACACTTGCCACCAAGGTTTCCACCAGTGGGGTTGAGCATGTAGGCCCCGAGGAAAATCTGCACTTTGGTCAGTGTGTTGACTGCTACTTTGTCGCTTTTCAGTGGCTTACACAAGGGATCTCGATGATATAGTATGCCGCGCGACCGGCACCCGTGGTAAGAGGTCTGAGACGGATCGAAGACGTCTCACCGATGATGACCCACGAAGCTGGAGCAGGTCCCAGTGTGAACAGAACAGAGACAATGAGACCAAGAGACGCTTGCGCCAAGTTGGCGTTGTAGCCTTTGCCGACTGATCCGGCAATACCGAGGGCGACGAGCAAGATGGTGTTGACGAGCGAACCCCAAAGGTAGATTGAGCGACGGCCGAAGTAGGAGGTCAGGATCCAGGAGAGCATGACGAAGATCATTTGAAGAGCTGAGGTGATAAGTCCGAGAGCAAAAGCTGTGTTTGTTGATACGCCGGCCTCTGCAAAGTCAATTAGCACATGCACGTCTGCTGATGGAGAATGTCCAACGTACGCTCGAAGAAGTAGACAGCCTGGTTGGCAATCAAATTGCCAGTCAAGTTCTGCGCCAAGTACACACCGCACACAATGCAAGTACGGTAAGCATCGGTGCCCCTCCAGAGTTCGACGAAGCTGGGGCTTTTTTCTGATGCCTCAAGCTCAATGACACGACGCATCATGGCGACTGTGTCACCAGAGTTCATCCTAGACTTGCGACCGAGACGCTCAACAGACAGAGCGGCTGCATCGAGACGACCCTTACGAACGAGCCACCATGGTGACTCGGGTGCAAACCACATCAGAATCATGAGTGGAGTAGGGAAGAGCCATTGAAGAGCGATTGGCACTCTGTGTGTCTGTTATCAGCCAGTGGACGAGGAGTGCATCAGGTGTCGAAACGTACCGGTATGACTTGTCTGTAAGGTTGCTGCTGTAGCAGTAGCAAACAGCACCGACAACGATACTGCCGATTGCCCAGAACATCTGCAACATTTGTGTTGCAGGGGCTCTGAGCTTGATTGGCACAATCTCACTACAGTAGGCTGGTGCATTTGCAATGAAGATACCCCATGGAATACCCTCGAGCAGCTGGGCGGCGAACATAACGCCGAGAGAGTTGGCAAAGTAGAAGACGAAGATAAAGAGGTTGAGAAGCCCGAGACCGAGGAGGGTTGCGTAGCGGTATCCGATGCGACTGGTAATTGGACCGGCAATCATGACACCGATAAGTGCACCTAGTTGTCCTGACATCTGGAGCGCTTGTTGCCATTTGGTCGCGATGACCAAAAGTCCAGTCGCAGGATTGATGACACCATATTCATTGACGAAACCGGGGAGGGCGACGAAACTGCCCATGAGAAAGACATCGTAAGACTCCATGATAATCCTGTTTCAACCTTCTTGTCAGCTTCTTTCTCTCCTTTCTATTTCCTCTCTCTTTCTCTTTCTGCGCTCTTCCCTCTCTCCCTTGCCTGTTCCCTTTCCTTTTCTTCTTTTTCTCTCTCTATCACGTACGTTGACGACATGACGAAAGCCCAAAACGAAGCCATTGGATACGCGCGCACAGCGTCAAGGACCTGTATCACATCAGCAAGATGTCACAACAATGCCGCAGCCATAACTGTCTGCTCTGCCTGGCTCATCTTTTGGTCTTGCGAATGACTTACGCCCATATTATGTTCGGCGTCCTCTGCTGCGATGGCTTCCGACCTGTAGTCGGAGACTCCGACTTTGGTGTCGAGACCTGCATTCTCGACTTGAGCGAAAGCGGATTTATCCCCGATCTCGCTGATATTGTGAGCCATGATGCGCGAATGGAGGAGGAGAAGGAAGAAGGAAGAAGAGAAAAGGGAAGGACAAAGAAGCAGAGAGCAGACGGAAACGCGACTTGAAGAAGGGACAGCTGATCCTTATATGCGTCCCCTCGCGCTGTCAACGGTACACTGGCTGGTCACACAGCGGATCCACCCAAGCTAGGCGGCGACCCCGCCTTCAAGCCGCATGGATTCTCTGGGGCCCCATCGGTCTGTAATGACCCGCCGTTCGGTACATCTGCTTGTCCTTGCTTGAGCCGTGTCTTCTGCTACATATGTCTGTGTCCACAAAACCTCGGTTCCGACACTGTTCGATGAGCCTCGTTGTGAATTTATAATGGACGGCTGTGTGGACATTTGTACCGCTCGTAACCTGGGGGAGCGGCTCATGTGCGAGCCCACAAGAGCTGGATAAATGTTCTCCGGACATTCCACATCACACAGTCAGCCGACCACACAGACCAGGGCATGCGGCCTGCAGCCTGGTTGATACTTGCGGATCGGCCACTTTCTGATGATCACAGCCGCGTGTATCCCTGATAGACTCATAAGCAGTAGTCCGAATGTGCAGAACGTAGTCAACGCTTATCGGCAAACGGCACACTGCTTGCAGCATAATCATACACACTCTTTACTCTTTGCAGGAGACGAGGGAATCGAGGAAGGGGGAACGACTAAAGAACGCCCTCGCTTTGCACTGTGCCGGGCAAAACGTATCAAGCGAGAGCTTTGACATCTGCCAACCTTGTGCTGAAACGGCCGTCTGAGAAATTATCCGCGGCTCCATCTTCTCTTCTTCCCATCCTAATTCACTAGACATGAATATCAAAGTGTTTTCGAGTATTGAGCCAATGTGTGGGAGTGAGAAATGGGCACAACATGTTGCTATACAGAGGCAAATTGGAAGAAGAAGAAGAAGAAGAAGAAGAAGGTTTGTACAAAGAGAAGAGAGCTCTGAAGTCTCACATGACTCGGCAAGGCAAGGGCTTACCTAACCCAGAGTTGAAGTCGTGATATGTCCCGCTTTGTTTCGAACACACCATCGATACCTGGTCAAAGCTCGAACCAAGGTACATATGCAGTCTGCTTCCAGCTACTCGAATTTTCATGTGATTGCAGACGGCAGGATTGTGTCGCTTGGGCTGAGACCAGTAGAGATTTTGATTGGTGTGTCGGCTGTGCTGGCCAAATATGTAGCTTATGCTTAATGCTTTCTGTCCTGGACTAGCCCAGATGGCTTCTGCGAGGTTTTGTCCTTCCGAGTACATCAAAGCAAACAGTTCTGATGTCAAGTCATTGTGTGTTATGAATGAGTAGACCTAGCCTTGCATGCGCTCTCTTATATTAATGGTAGTACATGCTGCCGGCAGTGATCTACATACTCCAGGCAAACAGCCGAGGGGCTCACGACATATGAGACTCAAATGAAGGAATTCGAAGCTCATTGGGAGTGAAAAAGGTGAGGGAGACTGAGATGTGATGGTGAAGCACAGTAGAGAGGGAGAGAGGATCAGGTTGGTTACCTGCCAGGTAGGCTCATGTGAGATCTTCCCATCAATCTCTCACGAACAGCCAATCACTCTCATTCTAACGACAACACACATGACTGGACCTTTGTCCCCATCGTCCCCATCTTCAAGCTGAAGTCGATCTACTGACACAGTGTCTCGCACATCTGGACTCGAAGGAACGATCGCCTGCACTTCTAGAACGATGTGACCTTCCTTGTGCCGAGCCGTCAGCTTTTCAGCTTGCGGGATCGGTTTCACGCAACTGTTGCCAGCCGCCAGCTGCCACGAAGTCAGTCGCAACGGATACCGATGTAGGAGTATATATGGAGAGCATACTCCTGTCTGGCGCCTCACTCGACTATAAGACCTGTATCAAGCTCTCACAAATGCCGAACTTTGCTTGATATGCTATTCCCCTGAAAACGCGACGAGCTCACTAGAACTACGTGATTACCGCATATACGGTTACAGACAAAAGTGAGAGTGAGACCCGCTGAGATTGCATTATGCTTCCCTTCAACTACAGATACTATGTCCGTCTGCGGAATCTGATGTGTCATGAAAATACGATTTTCCAGTAAAATAGCATGTTCGTGTCAAATGCAAAACACAATGGAAGATCTTTCCTGTGTAGTTTCAATATCCATCTCTCCACCGTTCTGAAGTACAATCTGCCAGTGTTTTGATTTCTTGCATGCATCACTCCATCCCTTTCTACTCCATATTTTGTCACTCCTCCTTCATGGCTGCGGAAGCATGTCCCTCTCGACGGTAGTATCTCACACTCTCTGCTGTAATCAGCTCGTGTAAGATATCCGGTTCAGCTATCCACACATCCGGTATCTCACATGACAGCCGGCAAGCGTCTGCTTAGGCAAGCTCAACACGGGCCCAACTTCTCACACTGCGAAGCATTTCTGACTCACCAGCCTGTGTAGACGGATCCAGCCGTCGTGAATTTGCGTATTTTGACACCCTTTGATACGCTCTATACGTCGATTCAGGCTCTGACAAGCATTCAGCTGAGTGATGCTGAGTGTTGCTGACTGTGAGGATGAACAAACATACAAGAAGAGCTTGATGTGCTTACCATTCTGCTTTTTCCCACATTTGTGTCATTCGTAGTGACTGCAAACCTATGCTCTGCTCTCACAACCATGATGGTCACCATGATATGTGCTGAGCGTTCTGGCGGGCACTACTCTGGCGATACCACTTCCAAAGTCAAAGACAGTCTCCACAACTATCATCCCGCCCTCCACTTCCGCCGCCAGCCCACCCGGAAGCAACCTTCTTGCACTTAGCAAGTGGAGACATCAGTCTCTACTTGACCTTCGGCATCAACTGTCCCAAGAAAGTGATCTCAAGAGCTACCAATGCTCAAAGCTCAAGCTAGGACCTCGTCAAGGGCCCATAAGGACCAGTCTGTCCTCCAGGCTCAACATACAATGGCCACCGATGTGTTGGATCCAAGGTCAGATGCTACCCAGAAGCACACTTCCATCCTGTTGCCTGATCTGTATCGCCAGCCCAGTTTCGGCAAACGTGGTCAAACGTGACCCCGAAGCAGTGGCGAAATGTGTCTTCGGCGCCACACCTCACTGCAGCACAAACAAGAAACTCTGCTCTGATGCCAATGGCAGAACCCGAACCTCAAGGGTTTCCTGTCGGTCCAGTGACGGCGCCAAGCTCAACCGTACCAACAGCTAACACCAGCTCCAGCTACAAAGACAACAAAGCATCGCAAGCACTCTACGACATCATCGACATTGCTAAGCGTAAAGTTGAAGCGAACTCAGAGCCTTTCATTTCGATCCAGCCTCCCCTTGTTGGCCCAGAGCCGGTATCACTGCCACCAACCGCCACGCCGAACATCACGAAGAGCAGCAAAGTGTCTGCAACTGCGAAATCGCACTGCATTGCGAAGCGCGACCCTGAAGCAGACCCAGATGCCCCAGCATTCATCAGCATCAGGTCCTTTACCCGCAGGTTCACATATAGCAGTGTCGCCTATCTTATCTCCCAAGGCTAGATCGGACACGTTCGCCAGACGTGGCCCCGAAGCCCACCCCAACCGTCTAGCATCCATCAGCAATAGACCATCACCCATGGGACCTCAAGCAACAGCATCGCCAACACGACCTTCAGAAGCCTTAAAACCTAAACTAGACTGGCCGGATACAAATATCCTACTGTATAGCTAACCGCAGGATCTGCTCTAACACTGACACTGACACTATCCCAGTGGTCAAGCCATATGCAGAAGCGATGCTAGAACTTTCATCAGTCATCAGTGTCTTACACGCACCTGTTGGACCTCACACCGCTGCCCTACCAATTCCATCCCGAACACCACAAAGACTCACTCAACTACCGCTGCTGCTGTAAGCACACTGAACGAGCGCGAGCCTGACGTGAAGGCGGAGCCGATCGGATCTATGACGCCTAGTTCGTTGCCATCTAGCACGGCGTTTCGAAAGTGCATTGTACGGCTAACGGCGGAATCTGCACGAACAGCACGATGCGAAGAGCGAAAAGGAAGGTAGAAGTGCAGGTGTAGTTGGGGGAAGTGGTACCGCGAATTGTATAATGAAATGAGGGCGGGATGTGCGAACAGTCGCGATATAGCGAGGAGGGTTGTGAGTGTATGTTGAGCCGCAAGGCAGTCCACAATCCTGGGATGTGTAAGAGCCGGGGCATGAGGAGTATAGCACTTTTCCCTCTCGACGAATCGAGCACATTTTGCCCGCGCACGGATCTTGCGGGATGTCTGGCGCGGCTTGAGACATGGCATGGTGCGACTGCAATATGTTTACATCAAATGACACATCACGAACTCCGTAACGTTCCTCGGCACAGTCCCTCCGATGTGCTTGGTCATGTCTATACTCTGCGACATTGGTCGCACCGAGATTTACGGTCGACTACACACCACAGCAGTAGCAAGCAAGCGAGCGGAGGGAGTAACACCTGTGCGGCCAGCGGTATTGGAGCAAGACCATGTATACTAAGGCGGAGGCATATTCAGCGAGGCAGCTTCGAAGCTTGTCATCGATATTTACCATGTCATGATTACTATGCGACATTCTCATGCTACCTCCACATGCTCACTTCCTCTTCATCCATCCAAACTTCAACATCAAAGGACCAGCCTCGAGTCTCCACAATTCTTGCTCGTCATCCTAGGCTTTTCAGGCAATCAAAACCCTGCCTGCCTGCCTCGCTGCCCTGCATGCCTGTCCCAGCCGGCAAGCCTCCATGCAATGCTCTCATCTCACTATGTCCAGCATACGTCTCCCCATTCGCTGCCGCGTTTCCGGACGCACATCCTCACCTATTCATGCAATCATACAATCTCACCTCTTTCCTCCACCTTCCGTGCGGCGCCGGAGCTCTTGTCCTCCTGTCGTGGACGGAATATGCGTTTCAACCCAAGCCACGGTGTATTGATAGGTGACTTGAAACCGATCAGTTTCGGATTAGAAGGAGACGGAGGAGAAAGGGACAAACCTCGCCAGTAAACAGGAACATGTCATATCTGGTTCGAATGGTCAGACATGCACGAGACGAGACGGTTGGGAGATCACTTACAGGAATCCTCCAAAGGTGGTCCCGAAGAATGGGGCAACCTGCAGCACTTTTGTAAATATCTTTCGTCGTTTTGAGATGGTGAAAGTGAAATAAATAGAAACTGACCATTGGTATCTGCAGCACACGTTAGAGATGTGTACGCGGATGAGTTTGCACGGGTCAGAAATCGAGGGATGATTGTGTGGGTGTGGCAATAAAGGGAGCACGGAGGCAATGCAGCAGCAAAGAAAACGCACCCAAAAGTAATAGTTCCCAGCCGACCACACCTCATGGCCATAGCCCAGGCCATAGCTCATCAACTGCGGCAATGTAATTTAGTGATGTCTCCCTTAGCACTTGAATGATGTGAATGTACCCTTGGCCCAAAATCCCTCGCCAAGTTGATGGCATATCCAGTCTCCCAGCCCCAGGCACATCCGATCCCAAAGATGATGAAGAACAGCCCTAATGGAGTGAGGTTGCCAGCACCGAGGTTTCCGTCATCCTTTAGCGCGTCTGATGTGCGTATGTGTCAATATCTGCTCCAGCATATCATCTCTTTCATCAGTCAAAGGTCGTGGAATCAATGCTTACAAATCAAGAACATGAGCAGCGTGCTCGCAATAAACTCGGAGAAGAATTGGCCCGTCTTGGTCATGAATGGCTGAGGATACGTGCAGAATATGCCTGCGGTGGCATTGGCTGCTGGTGGGACGGTGCGAATACCAGCGCCTCCTGATTATGTCGTGATCAGCATCTTTCCTCACATTGGCTAAGATTGAGGTCAGACGATGCACGTACCTTCGTAGACATCAATTGCGGACTTGTAGTTGGCGTAGACGACGAGAGATGCGCAGGCTGCGCCGAGGACTTGGGCGAGCATGTATATAGGAAACTTTCTCCATGGGAACTTGCGGAAGACGCAGTTTGCGAACTGTGCAAAGGTTGTGTCAGTCGTCCAAAGTGATCAAATCGAGACCAGACCAGATCAGACATACCGTGACTGCAGGATTGAGACTGTCATACTCATCAGCTATGTCCAGCGTGCTCAACGTAACACAAATGTCATCTGACATGATGTCTCGAGCAATACTTACTGCGCACCCGACAAACCACCCGTATACACGCCCAACATGACACCCAGACCCCATCCCCAGCTGATACTCTGATAATCCCCACTCGAATCTTTACTCAACACCACCTGTGCCACCACCCCATCACCAAACATGATCAGGATGAATGTGCCAAAGAACTCGCTCAGTGGCTCTCTTAACGTATGTCGGACCCTTGCCCACCACAGATCTGGTCGTGCTTGTTCCAGATTATTGCCTCCAGCATCGTCAATCAGAGGTCCATGCTCAGCATATGCACCTGTGTGTTGTGTTGTCGGGTCGTGGAGGTAGACGAGCTGGCCGATGAGATCTTGAGTTACGACGACGGCTGTGGGGTGGCCATCTGGTGCGGGGTTTGTCTGATGGTAGTGAAGGTGATTGTGAGCGGTTGGAGAGGAGGGATGATCGTGGGCGTAGTCGTGGTGGTGGGAGTGAGGGTTTGCGGTGGAGGAGGAAGAGGCTGGTGAGTTGATGTAGTCGAGATGGATTGCTTCTGCTTTGCTTGTTGGACTGTCTGGACCATTCGCTGTGTTTGCAGGCATGTCGAGGTGATGGGTCTGAAACGTCGTCGTGGATGAGGTCGAACAGGCTGATGGTGAAAAGATGAAGTCGATCAAGAATGTTGAGTTGGGTTGGGTTATCGTAAACGCAACAAGGGACTCAAAAGATCGTCACCCCGGATTCTTCCAACGGAGCGCTCGGTAGGGCGCATCATGCACTTTATCTTCTCCGATACGACGGTCAAGTGGTCAAGGGTCACATCCACATCCACATCCACCTCCACATCATTCTCCAATAATCTCCAATCTTCAATGGCCAAGGTGTTGGCACGGCTCGGTATAGCAATCTTCCACCCTCGGTTGTCAGCTGCATCTCTGTTTCTGCTGACTGGCTGGGCGTGCATGGCGGTGCCGGCCGAGCCCAAAACGAGCGGAGGTGGAGGTACAGTAGAGCGGTAGCCAAGTAGACACGTATAGGCAGCGGGGGAAGCCGAGGACAGGCGAAGCTCGAAGGATGTCCTCCAGCCGCGCCTACAAGTGGCTGTGTCGGGTGGAGTCTCAAGTACGAGAGCAGAAAGGTATCGTCGTTGTCCGTCGTTGTGAGTCGCTAACTACTGGCCATGTTTCGCGGCTGAGGCTCCGTGGCGGGATCAACCCGCGTGCACATGTTTTTATTGGCTGGGCAGACTTGGTTCACTCGCAAGCTTGACTTGGCGTGAGGAGCAAAGACCGGCGCGCCATTTCCGTCTACTCGACGTCCAATGGAATATACACCTCGCTTAGTCTGACCAGCCCGTCTGCTTTGTAGACTCCGGATAAGCTTTGGGTGGTCGCCGAGGTATACGTGGCTATGCGAGGCTATGCGAGGCTGTGGAGAGTGCCAACATGCCAACATGCCCAGCTCGTGCAAGCTTGACCCGAAGAGTCCACATATCGTGAACGGCGCTGATCAGGCGGGATGGCAAAGAGAAGAGGGGTAGCTTGGGTAGCTCCGTCGACATGGCCCAGTATGCTGCCTGAGTTACAAGAGGTAGCCCTGCCATGGAAGAACGTGATGAGACGACCAGAGCAGCATTCAGCATCACCATCACCCCCTCATCTATCACTCGTGCAGCTTACTCTTTCCACCCTCATCTTGACTTTCTGTAAACCTCCACGCACATCTCATTTGACAACCCTACTGGCTTCACACCAGTCTGCTTCCATCTGCCATCATGCCTGCTTACGTAGGAGCCATTGATCATGGAACCACGAGTTCCAGATTCATCATCTTCGATACAGACGGCAACATTGTCGCATCTCATCAGTACGAGTTCGATCGTGAGTCGCAATCAGTCATCAAGAATGGAAGCCAGACTAACAGCTCTTCAGAGATGTTTCCTCAACCAGGGTGAGTTGGTCATGCAACGCAGAAGGTTCATCGCCTAACCTCGGGTGCTCTCAGCTGGCACGAACAAGACCCAAATGCCATCTTGTCATCCGTACGAGAGTGTGTAGACTCTGCCGTGAGGCAGTTTGTGGGAGCTGGCCACTCAAAGCACGACATCAAGGCGGTCGGCCTCACAAACCAGCGTGAAACAGTACGAGGCGTCCCTGTTAAGCTTTTCATTGGCCACCCTTGCTGACAACACCACAGACCCTCGCATTCGACATCAAGACCGGCGAGGCATTGTACAATGCCATCGCCTGGCCAGACACCCGTACTGCTTCACTCGTCCGCGAATACAAACGCAAAGCCGGCTCAAAAAAACTGATGGAGATCTGTGGTCTTCCTCTGTCAACTTACCCATCCGCCGTCAAGCTCATGTGGATGCTGAAGAACGTGGACGCAGTGAAGAAGGCCTACGATGCTGGAACGCTCGCATTCGGCACGACCGACACTTGGCTGCTGTATCATCTCAGCGGCGGCAATGACGGTGGCGTGTTTGTGACCGACTCGACGAATGCTTCTCGCACGATGCTTATGGTGAGTGCTGGATCATCGGTCGACAAGAACTATATCTCCTGACGTTTATCCAGGATCTGCACACTTTGCAGTACTCGGACGAAGTGCTCAAATTCTTCGAGCTCGACCGCACGAAGCTCAATTTGCCTGAGATCGTGCCCTCTGCTTCGACGACAAAGTATGGCGCATTTGCTGCAGGCGAGTTGACTGGTGTCAAGATCACTGGTGTTCTTGGTGACCAGCATGCTGCACTCGTCGGTCAGAAAGGCTTCAAACCCGGGTACGTAGCCATATTGTATCAATCTCCAAGACGATGCTAACCAATGCTGCAGTGCTGCTAAAAACACCTACGGTACAGGCTGTTTTCTCGTCTACAATGTCGGTGACAAGCCTGTCATTTCGCGCAATGGACTTCTCGGCACGTTGGCATACGACTTCCGCGGTGTTGCAGGATTGGAGAAAGCGACATATGCACTCGAAGGAAGCATTGCAGTTGCAGGAAGTGCTGTCAAATTCTTAATCCAGAACTTCCGCATGGCAACTGGATCTGCAGAGTTTGCTTCACTGTCAATCTACCTTGACACCCTTCGCTAATGCTATCTTCACAGAGTGACCGCACTCGCTGAGACTGTCGAAGACAACGGCGGTTGTTACTTCGTAACTGCGTTTAGTGGTCTGTTCGCACCATACTGGATTGATGACGCGAAAGGAACTATATTCGGTACGTGCTTGCTTGCTTATCCGCGAATCTTATCCCTCATGCCACGCTTGAGAACATAGTCTGACACAGTTGTTCGCGTGCTCTGCGCGCGGGGATTCACGAATACAAGCTGACTCCGCGACACAGGCATCACCCAGTACACGCAAAATGGTCACATCGCTCGTGCCACGCTCGAATCAACCTGCTACCAAACCAAAGCCATCCTCGACGCCATGGAAAAGGACTCCGGCCACGCCCTCGCTCAACTCGCCGTCGACGGAGGAATGTCAAACTCGGACCTCTGCATGCAAACTCAAGCCGATATTATCCAGATTCCAGTCGACCGGCCCGCAATGCGCGAAACCACATGTCTCGGAGCCGCCATCGCTGCTGGATTTGCTGTCGGTGTGTGGAGCAGCTTTGAGGAATTGAGCAAGATCAACACAAGCGGGAGGACATTGTTCACGCCAAAAGACAAGGAGAAGGGGGCGAAGGCGTATAAAGTGTGGTCACGAGCAGTCGAGATGTGCCGAGGCTGGACGAGAGAGGATGGCGAACAGGATGATGCGGCTGTAAAGAGTGAGAAGCCAGCGGCGGTCAAGGCTTCGGAGTCCACTCAACCTATCGAGCCTGCCAAGGTGGAAGACACGAAGACAGATGATGCCACGCTGGAACAGCTTCCCAAGGCAGGCACGGACGCCACAATTGCCAAGGACGCAGAGGCTGCCCAATCCACTGAATCTGCCAAGGTGGAAGAGACAAAGACAGATGACGCCGCGCTGGAAGAGCTGCCCAAGGCAGGCACAGATGTCACCGTGTCGACGACTACCAACACACCAAAGTCTGAAGACGCCTCGCTCAACGAATCACACATTGCGCACGTCGAGCAGGCCCCGGCACAGGAGCAGCCAGTGGCGGAAGTGGCATCTGCAGCCTGATGCCCAAGACAGGGCTTTGGAATAATACCTCGCAGATGTGCTATCCTTTAAGGTGACGATATGATTGGGCTGGAGCCGGGGACTCTGTCCACGGTACCAAAGCAAGGGAGGAAATACCTATAGCGAGACTAGTACCATCGAATTTAATCTTGCGAGTCTTGGAGTTTTGATTAACTATAAATATTGTTTGGCTCCGTCGCTATATTCTATCAGATATAGTTCTCATGAATTTCTTTCGTTCATACTGAATTACTGACGTTCTGTCTATGTTGTACACCTGAGACCCATGACCAATTGGGAACACTATCTAGACAATGCTAGCATTGAAGCAGTCCATCCCACAGCTACATGAAAGTACCACCCCAACTCCTTCCCTCAACCGGCATGCTAAAAGCTTACCGTCTGTCTTCCTCGTCCACACACAGTTGCCATGAGGGCATAAAACCCGACACGCACGAGCGCACCCGTTGTGCTCAAGATTAACCCTGTGGGTCAGGGCGTCGAGATGCCACGGGTTCACACAACCCCAGCCAAAACCCCCAGGTTGGTCGTAACGACCACGGCGGCACAGGTGAGCAATCTCCAATTTGGAGAGGGCTGCGGCCTCATAGGCGGCAGTAGCGGCAGTAGCAGCAGCAGTAGCAGCAGTATAGGCGTTGGAGAGAGTGGTGTCGTCGGTGGAGGCATCGGCGGCAGTCTTTGCAGCAGCAGCAGTCTTCCTTGCTGCGTCAGCAGCATCCTTGGCGGCAGTGGTAGTAGCCTCGGAGGCGAGCACAGCGATCCACTTCTGTGAAAAGTAGGCGGCAAAGAGGATACTGAAAAGCATTCGTGTTAGCATACTGATGCTGGCATGACTGTGAATGGATCTGACTCGCCGGTGGACCGCGTGCTTGTTCCTTTCGCCTGACTTGGCGAGCTTCTTGATGATATAACCAGCAGTATCACCCTGCGATGGGGGAACACCCCAGCAGTCGTCGCGGGAGGTAGGGGCTAAGCAGGAGGCAATCTTTCCTGCAATCTGTGCTGTATCAGTATTGTTGTATTCTTGATCATGTTTTTGTCCCCAGGGTATCTTGACCTCCCGTACCTCGTCAGCCAGCTTCGCCCATGTGAGTGCACGTCCGTCTGATGATGTTTTTGGCATCTGAATACCGTGGGCGATAGGCCCAACAAGCGAAGCAGGTATTGCAGCGAATGCTGATTTCATGTCTGCGAGCACGTAGCTCTTACTTGCAGCTTGGGTAGCGGCCAGCGTAGGGAGTACCGGCATGCCTTATGCTCACGAACATATTATAAGGTTTACTACTAAACCTCTTCGCACACATGAGACACTGTGTCAAGATGTCAAACTTCAGGACGTCTCTTGAAGAAGTCATGATTGGCCTAATTAGGTATTGCATGTCAGTGTAAAGAAAGACTAGGTCTCTAAGTATACAACACGTACTATAGATAGTCTAATAAATCAATTATTGCGTATACATTAGTATATTAGCTGATACATTATTGGTTCTATATTCTACTATACTACACTACTGAATAATAATAATAATAATAATAATAATAATAATAATAACAATAATAATAATAATAATAATAATAATAATAATAATAAT
>Ga0058698_10000046_pt1 | contig 71616 bp, 79 predicted proteins | sample AgamicAsSfe_FD_67288 | JGI IMG/M metagenome (GOLD analysis project Ga0058698, IMG submission 67288) | Agave microbial communities from Guanajuato, Mexico - As.Sf.e | ecosystem: Host-associated > Plants > Phyllosphere > Phylloplane/Leaf | place: Guanajuato, Mexico | collected 2012-05-30
GATCCGTACGTCTGGAAGAGAGGACCAAGGCCAGGAGGAGGACCAGCAGGAGGTGGGGGAGCACCGTAACCAGGAGCACCATAGGCACCAGGAGCACCCATACCAGCGTTCTGGTCGTAGCCATAACCACCATATCCATAACCAGCTCCTGCTGCAGGAGCAGTGGGAGCAGCAGAAGCCCAGGGAGCCGCACCATTACCAGCACCGTAGCCTTGATCGTAGGATTGACCACCACGGCCGCCGCCACCAGCCCAAGGCGGAGGAGCGGCCGAGCTACTGTCGCCTCGACCACGGTCGTCGCCGTCACGCGCCCAAGGTGCAGAGCCTCCAGTGGGACCACGCTCCCATGGCTTGAGGGTGCGCTCGCCTCCACCGTAGTTGTCTCCGCCAGCAGCGCCGTTGCCGTTGTATTCGATCGCCGCGCGAGGCTGGCCACCAGCGCCTCCCATCTCGGCCATAAATGCGTCGAGCTCGTTCTCTGGGGCACCGCCAATACGAGCTGGCTGACCGCGGTCGCCGAAACGGTTGTCGTTGCGCCAAGGCTGACCGACTTTGCGGTCGGGACAATCGCGAGCCATGTGACCAGCTTGACCACAGACACGGCAGATGATGCTGGCCGTGAAGTTTTGCTTCTGTGGACAATCGTACTTGCGATGACCAATCTCACCACAGTTCTGGCAGGCCTGGTTCTCGTCGTCACGAAGGGTACCGTTGAGGGCGGCAAGCTCACGAAGCTGGTTGCGCTTGAGTTCGTTCTGGCCTTCAGGGATAGAAGCAGCCTGCAAGATTAGCATCCGCGCATGGAATAGTATGGGAAGTGACTTACAGTCTCAATGACGTTATGGATAAGCTTCTTGGCCTTGTTGACCTTCTCCTCGGTATCGGCCATGATCAAGCAATGAAGGTCTTCTTCCTGATTGCTGGTATGAGCTGCGTCAGAGCGTCCTTTACCCTCCTTGACAGAGCCTTTGCCACGAATGGCAATCTTTGCCTGGGATTCCGTCTCCATCTTCTTGAGGGTATTTCCACGGGGGCCAATAAGTAGACCAACTGTTAGTGCAAAGAGCTGTGGTTAGTGTATGATCAAAAATATTGGAGCAAAAGGGTTAGGGTTAGTGACATAGCTGTACTACAGGTGCCACTAGATGCACATAAACATCCAGCAGTCTGAGCAGGCCGGTCAAGACAAAGGCTAGGGCAGCGCAAAACAAGGGGAGGGGAGTTAGAGGGGTTAGTTCCGTACTGAAGTTAATCTCCGGGTAATCATTGACCGGAACGTAGACTTTCTCCTGTGTCTTAGTGGGCCGCCTGTAATCGGCAGGTGGGTGGTAGTTAGGAAGCGTCTTCATCGCCTTCTCAACGAGCTTGTGGCGCTCGTCTTCGAGGCGCTTGCGGTAGCGGAACTCGCGAGTGTTGACACGGCGACCAAAGTTGTCATACTGGGGTGGGGGCGAGGGAGACCTGTCCATGTTAGCATCTTTGGCATTCAGAAAATCAAGGTACGTACCTGTCGCCGTCCGCTGGGACGACATCGTTAATCTTCAACTTCTGGGTGATCTCCTCGATACGCAGATGCAGGGTATACGCGTCAAGCTGCTCGGTAGTCATGGCCGCGTAGATAGCAGTAGGCAGGCCCATCAAGCCAGCCGCCTTGTTCTCGCTCGCATCACCCCATCGATTGCGCTTCTTGCGTTGTCGCGGACCGTCGGAAGAGTCTGCGCCACGGTTGTCAGTAACAAAACATGAAAACATGCGAGGATTTGACTTACTGCGCTCAGGGCTGCGGCCGCGCTTCAACTCCGACAAACCCTCGGCGGGCGCAGACGGGTTGTAACCGCCATCATCATCACCACCGCCGAAACGACGGCGAGTACCTAGAGGTATGTTGTTAGAACCCGTGATGCCCTGGTTGCGCCACGACATGATTGCAGTTGACAAAAGGGTTGCGATTTCGATGAAAGTGTAGGGCGAGTTGAGAAAGTGGAGGGCTGTCGCGACGAGGCAAACGTTTAGGCTAGTAGGGAGCGCGCTTGGCTGCTTTGGGCTGCAGCCTGTCGATCACGTGATCTTGACCTCTCTCTTGGCGCGAACCTCCCTCTTACTTAATAAATGGTGCCGTGGCTGAGGAGCTGGGTTCTTTCTGTAATCATCCTAGAGCTCCTCTGCATGATAGGATTACGGAGGTACCGCCTTTCCTATATTCAAGGCCGCATGCTCTTTACACTATCCCAAAAGCGTCAGGCATTAAGACTTCACAAATTGTTACTCGATGGCGGTAGTGCAAAGCAGATGTGTCGCCGATGTTCCACGCTCAAGACTGCAGAAACACATTGGTGCCCATGTGCTGGCAATTTCTCGCGTCGGCGTACCGCATACTCACTTGCTGAAATCTACACAGGTTCGCTTGCCTAAATACCTAGGTAATTCAATTGAATATTCACTACCACCGCTTTCGCATGTACATCTATAAAAAAAAAGCCATCTGTATGCATCATTGGCAGTACTCGTTCTATTATCTTAAGAAATAAGGTAATGCCTTGATCGCATGCTAGGTGTTATGGGCACTCTTCGTCCCGCGAAATGCAAGCTTCCGCGGTGCCACTGAGGCTATGATTTCTGTTACTCACTAGCAACTCTTACGTGCCAGCATTTCTACCTACCATAGCGAAACTATCCAGAATTCCACGCCTGGAGCCGCTTACGAATCATCGCAGTATTTGGTGTCGGCACGATTAACCAACCACCAAGCTCGATTTTCGTCCGAAGCTGCCCCTCATCAAACCCCCACTACTACATCATTAAAGCTGCCAGGCCATAGAGCTCCACTGCGCCCTTCAACGACATATATAGCCACAGACAACGAACTTCCGTTTCTTCTTGCCGTGTCGACTCGTAGCTTCAACTCACCGCGAACATGTCTCAACAATCGGACATCAACTTGTACACCACACAGACGCCTAACGGCATAAAGATTTCGATAACTTTGGAAGAGCTAGGGTATGTACTTTTTCTTTACACAAAGGTTGCAATGCACCTTTTATCATAGTTATGATTTCCAGCCCGTAGTAGCTTACACTGTTCTTTCTCGTCCAATGTCATTCGAGGTCATGGCGACTCCTTCTCGCGTCCCTCCTCCTGCAAGGAAGCAAGAACTTGCAATATCCCAAGATGTTTCCTAAGTGGCTCGCAATGCATAACGAAAGGGCGAAATTCTTTGCTGGGTTTAATTGCTCTACTTTGACATATTTTGAAACACGCACCTCAAGTGCTTATCTTCGTCCAGTTCTTTTTAGCAATCCAGACTTCGGTGTTTGTGGCCAGTTACATGTCATTCCACTAGTTTTCTTGAATTCACACCTTTCATATACTGGAATTTAGCATACACAACGAAGTAGTCATACTTTGTTGATTCAGTTAGCTGAGATCTGCAGCCTTCCTTACACAGTCCACAAGATCGACATCTCTAAGAATACACAAAAAGAAGAATGGGTAAGTCTAATCTGCCTTCTACTTGATCGTTCTAGGCTGACGAGAGATAGTTCCTGGAAATTAACCCCAATGGACGAATTCCTGCGCTCACAGATACCTTCACTGATGGCCAGACTATCAACCTCTTCGAGTCTGGAAGTATTATGGAATATCTTGTCGACCGCTACGATACGGATCACAAGATCAGCTTCCCCAAGGGCACACGCGAATGGTACACAATGAAAAACTGGCTCTACTTTCAAAATGCTGGCGTTGGGCCCATGCAAGGTCAAGCTAGTGAGTACACTTTCTTCTGCTCTCAACTCTTTGCTTTTTGCGGCCATCCCGAGATCATGTCAGTGTGTCACCCGATGCAATGACGATTTCCTCCCGCTCTTGAAATGGTGTCGTCATTGCACTTCGTGTCAGGTACGGCACTGGATGACCGCGGTAAATGGCGAGATGAAGTCTTCACAAGAATGCCGTGGAGTACATTGTGATTTCACCACAGCTCATGTCTCTTTGGCTTCAAGAATTACGTTGATCTCATCCGTACAAAACGAGCAACCTGCATCTTTTGGGAAACTGTGTCGGCTCGCCAGGATCATTTCCTGGCTGTCGATTCCGATGTGGAGGCTCTCATCCCGATGCGGGGGAGATTACTGGAAGACGTTTTCCGTTGAGACACGATCTGCCTGAAGACAGAGAACACGTTCTCTTCAGCATCAAGTTACTCTATAGTGCTACCACTGGAATATAATGATGATGCTTGTCGGTGCAGTGAGCTAACGTCGACTGCAGACCATTTTACGCGGTATGCACCCGAACACATTGATTACGGTGTCAAGCGATACCAGAACGAAACTCGTCGTCTCTACTCCGTGCTAGACAAGCATCTTGCCTCAGACAACAAGGCTTACATATGTGGTGAAAGATGCACGATTGCTGGTAAGCACTTCTTTCATGGATCCTCATTGGCCGACCTATTTGTCTTCTTCGTCCATGAACTGCAGCGATATTTGGAATATGTGCCCAGTCATCTCCAGTTGCATCGTACTTTCCATGCCTTCTCCGATACACGTAGACATTCAGCACACTCGAGGATGATTATGGTGACACACAATAACACCTACTAGATATCGCCCACTATGGATGGGTCGCTTCTGCAGGTTGGGCAGGCGTCGATATTGACGAATTCCCTTCGCTCAAAGCCTGGGAGGAGCGCATGACATCCCGTCCTGGTGTCGAGAAGGGTCGTCACGTTCCTGACCCTCACTCCATTAAAGAACTTCTCCAAGACAAAGACAAGATGGAAAAGTACGCTGCCGAAAGCCGCAAATGGATCCAGGGAGGCATGAAGCAGGATGCTGAGAAGCAAAAGTAAGTGCTTTTACTTTCCCAAAGGACGCCCCGTCGCAGTGTAAGTAAGGATGCTGGCAAGACATGTGAGAGTTATCAGGACATCGTCCGGCCAATCGCATGGCACAGTTGTAACTGTTGAGCCAATCGCATCTCTAGCTTTGCTCTTAGTGCTCCTTGAATCCGAATCCGAGTTTGTAACAGCGGTTATCTTAGGCATCAAATTCGTCCGTGCCAACTAACCCCCCCAAGTTCCAGACTATAAATTACATTGCGCCACCATCGCAGCACCGGCGCAACACTGCAGGTACCAGTTTGCGAAACGCAAATCTAGTCAGGATAACCTGTATCATTTCCAATGCTCGTTCGTGACGATGACCCACTTGGAACTTTTACGTCTTGGCATTTTCTCGCGCGAGCTCGGGTGAGTTTCAAGACCATCATCATTTCACCTAGTGACAAAACTGCACAAAGCTTTAAACCCAAACGGTCAAGTACATGCGGCTTGCCAAGCCTGTCAATAAAGTAGGGGATATCCAGGCTGGCAAGCTTGGTTGCGTAATACTCAGTCATCAGGGGTGCGACTCAGAAATGATCGATGGGAAGTGGGCTCATCACGGTTCACGGGACACTGCACTAGCACAATATTAGTCGTTGATTGCGAAGTAAGGCCCGGTGATGATCCTATATACCACCGCGGACGCTCCGATTGCCATCAAGTTGCGCATTTGTCTGTCTGAAACGTTCGAGAAGCAACATCCAACCTTGGAAGGTTTTGTGAGAGGCCGGGAAATCGTCCGTACGATGTCGGGGCTGAGGAGCGCTTACATGCTAGCGATAATAGTGCTAGGAAGCCTGGAGGTGAGTCGGCGGCCCCCAGAGTACGCTACGGCGAAGTGCCGAACCAACTAAATGCACTTCCAAACTTGAAAAAAAAAGAACCTAACGATAACTTATGACTGACGTACACGCGTGTATCGTGAATCTGGATTCAATAGACAGAGATTTGTTGACCAGTGCCTGCTGAAGGGACGAAGCTCCGGTGACTGTATCCTCCCAGGCGCATGGGCTAATGCCCACCACTCAGGTGGCTGAGGGAACGCGGACGGCATCGCCTGTTGCCGTGACGGTGGGCATGCGGTGACACCCGTTCGAAACTCAGAAGGCTCAGCCATCGACCTAGCCATCAATCAAGAGATTGCTTCACTGAAAGGGTGTACATGGTTGGATTATGTCAGTCTCAGAGACACCACAGTTGCCTGATCATCGTGAGAATCAGCTCATCCGGCGAATCCGGGAAGGGAAGAATGTACTCACGGATACGGAAGGCGTTCTCTCCCGATTTCCTTTCACAGGGGCTCAAGGAAGGATTAGTCGTGTCCCTGAAAAGAGTGCGTGGGCTGCTTACTGGTTTGATGAAGGGCGGACACGCGGTGTTTATCACTTCAGGGGATCAGGTATATCGCTCCTGGTTTGTGCAGAGCACCTGCAGCACACCCACAGTGGTATCTGCACCTGTATCAGCAGGACGGACTATTCTAAGCCACCAAAGGGCGTGCCCCTCTGACCAGTTCACCCTCTATCCGTCAGTCTGGCAGCGACTTGCGTCCCGCAACACCCACACTTACCCACGCCCCCAGTATCATACTCTCCCCGCATTAATGCTTGATGAGATGCAGGTTGCATGATCGCAAGGAGCTCTGCGACGGCGGCAGCGACGGTTGGGCTCGCTTCAAATGAGCCGGTTAAGCCTCAAGGGGTCGAGGGAGCGTGATCCCCCAGCTGTGAGGTTTCGAGCCGTAGCTGTTATACTACGGCTATTTCGCCTCTGCCATAGCCGCCACGGTAGGCGGCGCCCCCGCAAACCTGCCACGGCTCGATGTCAACGGTGAACATCGTAGAACATAGTTGATCGAAGCGGGTCATAAGATTGACAGGGCAGGCAAGCATCGTGTTTGCGAAGCGGAGTAGCCGTCCGCACACCCGACGCTGTCACTTCCCCAGGTTTTGGTGTATGCCACGATCCCGGCTTCACTGGTCAGGGAATCTGGGGTGCATGAGGGAAGCAAGTTCTAGTGCATACCATAATATCCAATGAATGAATCAAAGTCTTCTATACTGTAATGTCCAAATGTATAACATGCAAGACTCGCCCCAATTAAATTCAGCTATGTTTGATCGTGAGTAGTTCAATGATAGTTGCTCGAGCTTGCAGCCAGTGTAGGGTGCACAGCAAATATGTCATGCCCATATTGAACAGCCTCCATGTGTGGCTGGAATAATGTCGTCCCATATTGCTTCAAGAGAACGAAAACTTAGCAAACTTGTGCGGGGACCCAGCCTGTGAGTGGTGAGGATCTCAGTACGAGTGAACCTTGGAAGCGTCGCAAGCTCACAACAAGCCTCTTCGCCTCTCGCCCCAAACAGCATGCGCAAATGTATGTGGAAGCCCCAAGCCTCACTGACCTTCAGGAAGAAGTATAGCCTTCGCTAGCTCAGCGTCGCTAGAGAGTCTGACATTCAGTGATTCATGACTCTTCTGTGAGTGGGATTCTGTATCAGCTTGACTCCTACAGAGATAGGAAGGCCAAAGCTGTATGGTCACACATTTCGGGGCTTGATACAAAGTGGGTGAACTCTGGCGCCCGTATGCATGCGACGGGACCCAGAAGGCACAGATTGGTCATCTTTTCGAGGCAAGAGCGAAGGGGCCTTGTCGTTATGCATGCTCATTGTGCGGGCCCTCGTGCTAGAACCTGCAGCGTATTGCGGACCCCCCTCCTCGGTCGCAATACGCAGCCTCTCAAGATGAAGCAATTTCATTGTATACCGGTAGCACCGGCCAAGCTATCACTTCGGTGGTGATGCAGCACCTAGCATTTGCAAGGCTGTGAGCTAGTTCAACGGCCCGGCAGGCGCTGCTCTCGTGTGGGTGTGGACCAAGTTCTTAGCATGTGAAGACTAAACTGGATAGATTTATGAAGATCGTTGACAGAGCCATGAAGCAGTGCCATCCCTTTCCATCGGCCAACATGTTTCAGTTGAAGAGAGTTTTGTTCAACATATGGTGCCCACGTGGGGCTGAAAACTCAGCTTGAAGATTCTGATGATCCGGTCAAGTCACGAAATGAAGCTCCCAATTCTGCGTCTTCTAGAACTCCTGTTGTAGCGCGTACCTGAGATAAGCGTGGGATGCCTAAGAATTCTCCGTCCCAAGAAGATTTAAGCGGATCCAATGTTATATTCTGTTGCAGAACCATTACGGCCATCTTGTTAGTATATAGACCGTTCGCATTGTTGGTGTGCTGGCAAGGGACTACACGGCCAGTTTGCGGTGTTCCGCATATAGACGAGAAACGGTGACGTTGGGCCGACCACATATCGGAGGTGGGTTCACAGCCACTACAAGCTCGCTTAGAGGCGCAGGATTTCTCGGCTTCTCCTGCATGGCGGGGACAGCGATGCCACAGAACAAAGTTTGACCAAAATCCGCCGACACAATTAGCTCACGCTTCAACCAACGTATGTATCGGTGTATATACTTGAGTTAGCAGATAGACCATGTTCAGTACTAATGACTCCTTTGTGGATACCGAAATACAAGCTTGTCTTCGGGTCGAGACTCACGCTCGGTCCCTGGGTGAGTGGGACCTGGTGTGGATATCATTGGGTGTAGCGCGAAGGTCGTGCCATGCCTTCACGAGAAGATCGTTGTCGGTATCAGGTATCGGGTTTCAGGTGCTATGGCGGCGTGCATATTTTGACGTTCTGACGTCTGGTCCTTGATCACTATGGGTACGCCAATGACGGCCAGGTACCGTGAAACGGGACGGACGCTGTTTCAGCAGATGATGGCATTCCAAACCAGCAGAGCTCCAATCGTGGCGCGCCAAATATCGGCGAAGGGGAGGTATATCAGGCGCTTTAAGACGATATCTCCGACGCTGATGTTGCGCAAGAGTGCCTCGGGAGTGTTATTATGGTCAGGCGCTACAAGCCACAACCTGGAGAAGCTGCCAGCAGTTATTGGTACTGGGAGCAGGCAAGGATTGGCGGGAAGCTGACGTGCGGTGTGAACTTCGAAGAAGCGGGGCTCTTTGCGGTTCGCTCCTAGCGCCGACTTTGAGAAGTGCATCTCCCACCGGTTAATCTGCATTTAGCCATGCTCGAATCATGCGCTAGGATTTTCTGACCCTTGCCACGGTCCCCTGCTACGGCGTTCCTGACCCTTGCCACGTCTTGCCCCAGAGCCTGGTTGCCGTAGCCAATGGGTCGTAGCTTTCATACATCCATGAATGCTCGAATTAAACACTGCGTCTTCTGATATTGCACTCCAGTTGATCTCGCTTCTCGAAGCCCGCGTGGACGCATGGAATCTTCAAGCCACAGATCGTCACACTGACCCTTGGAATCGTCTTTGCACCTTAGGACATCTTACAGTCGGGGTGTACCCTCGGCACCTAAAGCTTTGTCGGAGGCCCACATATGCTCCCCAAGTATCGCATGACCCGTGGTCGTCCCCAGATTTCCGGCTACCGACTCCTTCGTCTTCAAGTACTCCCGCGACGTCACCCGCGTGCACCAACTGCCGTTCCTTTCGAGTTCGCAGGTCTCGAATTGGGTTGCCACATTGCAGGAAGCAGTACGTCGGCCATGTTTGGCGGGGGCCGGTTGGTGCTAATCTCATGTAGGGACCAGTTGAAGTCATAATCGTCACCGCAACCAACAGACGCAGCCATGGAGACCACAACAGCAGAAACACCCAAGCTCGAGCGTCGGAGCTCAGCACCAGTAAAGCGGAGAGTTAGCCGAGCATGCGATCATTGCCATCGAATGCGAACAAGATGCAACGGCCAAGCTCCGTGCTCGCGCTGCATAGAGCTCGAATACGTTTGCCAGTACAACCGTGAAAAGAAACGACGTGGAAAAGTAAGCAACTCCCAACTATCGATGACCATCAGCCCCAACCGCGTGGACGTCGGTACGCGCATGCATTGCGACTGTCTGGTGCATCGAGGAGCTGACGCATTACAGGTTCCACGGCACATTCAGAAGCAGAGAGAAGAGGCTGCTGCTGGTGGTAGCCCGCAAACCCCTAATGGCATTTCTAGTTATTACGAGAGGCCTGGTGTCATGGCCGAGATGGATGAAGATGTTTGGTCGCAATCAGAAGCGACGCCAGTCGTACAGCACTTTCCAGCTGGTAAAGGTGGTCTACCTGCGGGCGATTGGCAAGCTCTGAACCCTGGCACAACATTCGATCCACCTGTCAACCACATGATGATCGATCCATTACTCCTTGGTTCAAACGCTGCGTACCCGACGATGCATGCCGAGATGCCTCGCGAAGAGCTCATGTATGCCATGAATGGTACGTACGATGGACGAGCCCGGAGTACTTCGCACCACTCGCAGTCTGTGTACATGTCTCGTTTGTCTCGTATGTTACTCAAAATGCCTCTTGCGTATTGCGATACGTGTTGAATCGGAAGAGTTGCTGACAGCCATAGGCATGCATCTCATCCCCGGCCCTAACGGAACACCGGTTTCGATCCCCCCTGAGTACGCCAACATGGCCTACCCAATGCAGTACCAGCAAGCTGGAAGGCAATCATCACCCCGTAGTTATGGTTCCGTCGACACAGGATCGCCACAATCGGGAGTTAGCGTAAACTCTTCGCAAAACGCCCCTGCCATAGCCGCCTGTAGATACCCAGTCTTGGGACCACTGCTTCCCCATCTAGGACCAATACTGAATGTCACCACCGCATGCGACCTGCTCGAATTCTACTTCCAAAGTTCCTCGTCGGTATTTATGGAACCAGTTTCGCCGTATATTCTCGGGTCTGTCTTTAGGAAGCGAAGTTTTCTACGACAACACAAGCCGAGAAAATGTAGTCCCGCTCTACTTTCGAGTATGCTTTGGGTCGCTGCGCAGACCAGCGAAGCGAGCTACCTGACCTCATCGCCGTCTGCAAGAGCTATTATCAGCCAGAAGTTGTGGAAACTGACTGTGGATCTACTCAAACCCCTCGTTCATTCTCCATCCTCGCATGGGTTCGCACCAGGACCTGGACTGACATCCGCCGCACACGACGCCTTTGGAGTTGATCGAGCAATAGGACGCTACGATGGAAGACCTGACGGAGCCATGCCACCCACAAGTACATTGGACGATGTCGCCACATATATCAATCTTGGCGTAGTCACTTCTGCAAGCGAGTACAAGGCGGCTTCCCTACGGTGGTGGAACGCGGCGTGGTCGCTAGCCCGAGAGCTCAAACTAGGCCGAGAATTACCACAAGGACCTGTTAAAGAGCGAGAGACAACCGCAACAGATGGGGAGATAGAAGTGAGCATGTCGGATTGCTCTAGTGCGCAAGCGCCTGTGGGCACCCCAGCCGCGGCAGTCGTGGAGGAAATGAAAGAGGAGAGGCGTCGACTGTGGTGGTTACTTTACATGGTCGATAGGCACCTTGGACTATGTTATAACCGACCCTTGGCCATGCTTGATAACGAATGCGAGGATCTGTTCCAGCCAGTTCCGGACACGCTCTGGCAAGCGGGCGAATTCTATACAGGCCATCCTGGAGCGCGAAAACGGGGACTCAACTTCGAGTGTACATCGTATGTATAGCCCGCAACTGAAAGACGCCGCTTCCAGGTGATCTTTTAGCGCATTCTGATGCGCCTGAGGACTATGCTAATCTAGACAGGCATGATATATTCGGTTTCTTTCTGCCATTAATGACAATTCTTGGAGACATTGTCGATCTAAACGCCCAGAAAAACCACCCCAGATTCGGTCAGCGGACATCCTGGGAGCTTCACGAAGCAGAAATCACCCGCCAGTTGGAACGGTACGCGTACAGCATCGAAGACTTCAAGGCACAACACGGCTGCGGCTCGAACGAGGAAGCTCAATCGAACAGTACACCCGACCCAGTCCGCAGCGAATGGATTCACCAGACCAGGAAAGTCGCAGCCTATGCTACTCATATAATGCATGTGTTGCATATCCTGTTGCACGGCAAATGGGATCCCGTGGCACTTCTGGAGGATGACAATATGTGGATATGCTCACAGTCCTTCCTTGCGGCAACATCCAACGCGATATCGGCTGCCCACGCTGTCGAGGTAATATTAGACGTGGATCCGGATTTGTCGTTTATGCCCTACTTGTTCGGCATGTATCTCTTGCAAGGAAGCCTTATCCTGCTTCTCTTAGCCGACAAGTTGTCTACTGAGACTAACGACGGGGTCATTCGCGCATGCGAAACGATTGTTAGGGCGCATGAGGCTGCGGTCGTAACTCTCAATACGGAGTATCAGGTAGGCTGTTCCTTTCATGTTTGTTGCCATTACACCGCTAACTTGACGCAGAGAAACTTCCGCAAAGTGATGATTTCAACATTAGCGCAAATCAAAGGCCACGGGCACGCAAGAGAGATGACGCCTGCGAAGAGGCGAGAAGTACTATCCTTATACCGCTGGACGAGTTTGGGGAACGGGCTGGCTATCTAAGTGAATTGGAGGACATTTAGAAGCCGGTGGTGGCCATCGGCGTCTGGCGCGACTCGCACAAGCCTGCGGGCTGTATATGTGGCTGGATCGTTGTACAACTATGGTTTCCTTTTCTATGCGTGGTTATGAAAACACGTGAACGGGCGCATAATTTCGGCTTCGTGCGGCTGCATCTGGCCTCTTTTATTGGAGCGATTGGCTATGCTGCATGATCAGCAGCCCGTAAATATCATTCAAAGTATCAACGTAAACTCAATCGCTGTTCAACCACCATTGCGCGTATATGCTGCGTCACGATCACAGGCAAACTGGGAAGTGCAAGCCTGTCGTGAATTGCGCCGTCTGTGGCAGCTGCCGCGACTGCCGCTCGGGCAGAAAAGGAATAATGACGGCGAAACGTTGGCGTTCGACCTAGATTTTACGCTTGGTCCTGCGATCGCCGAGACAAGGATGCTGCTCTGCTTGTCGCTAGGGTAGCCAGGTTCTAGATGCGACGCGATTATCGGGGTGGCAGCAAGCAGCCGCCCGAGACAAGGCTATGAGATACAAATCAAATGAAGGTGGAGCGAGAAACTGTTTCTGCTGTGTGAGAGTCACAAGGAAGGTGCGGCCGTCTTGCGCTAGTTTGTGATGATGCTGCAATGGCAGTTGCGACCCTCCGAGGTTCCTCCTTAGGCGCTGCCAATTCTGACGTAGTGCGCTTACTCGAACTAAGCTCCGCAATGAAAACAACCAAATAGGATATCTATCATAGAACGGTTATATACAACGACGAAAGCACCATAAATGCAGACACGTGCTTTTGCCCCAGACTTTCAACAAAGTATGTGTAGAAAACGTAGCACAACCCATCATGAACGTAAGAAAACATGACGTAAACTAACTATAACTTCTTCTCTACCTCCATGACCTCTCTGATACCTTCCGCGACAGCGTCGACCTTCTCTTGTGGTAGTCTCTTGAGTGGCTTGCGGGGGTAGCCACCGTAGCCGTAATATGACTGAATTGCTGACTTAGTTCCAGGGATGGCGGCCTTTGTGAGGACCCAGTCGCCTTTGCTGAGCACCTTTTGTAACTCAATTGCCTCGTCGTACTTTCCTTCCGCCCATAAGTTCCAGACCTTGACGCATGTCTTTGGCAGGACATTAGCACCGCCAGCGATGATTCCTGATCCGCCACTGGCAGCAGTCTGAGCTGTGAAATCGGCCATACCACCAAAGGCCATGTAGCCACTACCATTGCTCTTCTGTGTGCAGGCATTGGTAGCAAGGGCGACACGAGTGAGCTTTCCAGTGTTGCCGCATGTGAATTTAGTACCGACAATGTTAGGGTGTTTGCCAAGCTTGATGATGAGGTCGCTGTCCATATCGATACCGGCAACGGCTCCTGGATAGTTGTATAGGATAATTGGGAGTGGTGAGCCGTCTGCAACCTTGGTGAAGTACTCGTAGATGGCCTCTTCATCCATGGCATAGCGGTAGTAGCTTGGAGGAACGGTAAGAACGTACTCGCCGCCCGCTGCCTCTGCTTCTTTGCAAAGCTCAATTGTGAGCTTGATACCGTGTTCAGAAGCTCCAACGATGACCGGAACGTTTTGGTAGCCAGCCTCATCGAGGGCTTCGCGAGTTGCTCGCGTGACAGCGGTTTTCTCGGCCCGTGACAGGTGGACAGCCTCTCCGTTGGATCCCATAGTAACAAGACCAACAAGACCAGCCTCGGCTAGTCGTACTGCATGCTTCTTGATTGTGGGAATATCCAGCTCCTCAGTCTCTGGGTCGAAGAAAGTCATGGTGGGTGAGTAGATACCCGGTCGGAGAGGGGTGCGTTCCTTGGAGTGGCCATTGGCCCCATTACCATTTGCTGCCATGTTTGCTATATGTCTGGTCAAGAAAGACTAGAGAGTGTCGATGAAGAAGGCAGGCTATATACGAGAATGCAAATTTCGGGAGAGAGGAAAGGGAGAACAATATCGATGATTCAAGTACGGGTTCGGTCAGCTTTAATATAGCAGCGAGATGGAGGCAATCGGCGCAAAGTAGGTCAGAGGAGCTAAGTTCGGCAGAGCTCACGTCTCATCCCACATTGACTGGCGTGTCTCAGTGGCTCTACCGTTGTCGAGATCTCGTCAAATGCGCCTCGGTGATTCGCCAAGGGCAGCGACAGTGAGGGCTAGACTGGAGTTTGGGTGCAGGGCTGTGGGCCATCTGGCGAGTTCGGGACACCACTGCGCGAAATGCGGGACATTGTGCGGCCTTTTCTATGGGAGTGACTAAAATCGGCGGTTGTGTGATGGGATAGAGCTGCATCTGAGGCAGGGTTAGCTGTCGAACATAGTGGCACAGCATGGACGTGTTGGACGGGTGGCATTCTTCCACCAATGAGACATGGGGCGGCGCGTGGGGGGGCTGCGACTGTCCCTCTTTGCTTGGCCCTGGGGAAGTTCGCTACCCCTCGGAGACAATAAACTCCAGCAACCGCGCACACCCCAAGAGATTCCTCCAAGACACTTCTGGCGTGCTGAGACCAGCCCGGCTGCCTTATAGATGGCTTGGAGACGCCACAGCCATCGAAAACGGGCGCAAAACAATCGCCCTCAGCAAGACTCCGCCCCCACCACGACCAAAGGCCTCGAATGATGTAACGTCATCCGGCCGCGGCTGCCGGCAGAACGCGTGAGGGCCTCGTGCCCCTCATCGCGTTGCTGGGCCATATATTTTCCGTCGCTATCGATAAGTAGTCAAAGGCCGACGAAGCTATGTCGGGTATTGAGCGAGCGCATCCCCTTGAATTCAGCTCTTGTGTCGTCTCATCTCCCTCGGAAATCCGACAGTAGCTAAGGAACGTCTCAATTCATCTTCGCAAACGTCCAGATCTCAAAGGAAACGGTCATCATGGCGCCAGTAGAAGTCCTCATGGTATGTTGCCCCTCATCGGCCACCTAACTGCAGCTGTCTCGCATGCATGCATTCATGCTCTTCCGTTACAATGCGTTTACAAAGCTGATTGCAAATCTAGGTTGGTACTGGAGAGTATACGACGGGATTCGTAGGAGGAGGCGCATCCAAGTCGGATAAGAAGGTTGGAGTTGTAGGACTGACGCTGTTCGACCTCCGAAGACGCGGCAAGGTTGGCAAACTATCTATGGTGGGCACATCGGGCGGCAAATTCCCCGCAATCCGTGAGTTGCACGGCGTCTGAATTGCTCTCCCCATGTGGCATGCTAATCTCTGCCAGGCGAGCATCTCCAAAAGAACATCTCCGAAGCATACAACAACTTGGATGTGTCATTTGAGGAATTTCCCAAAGAAGGGAAGACCGACCCGAATGCGTACAAGGCCGCGATTGACGCGCTTCCCAAAGGGAGTGCCAGTAAGTTACAGCGCATATCGGCTCTATTGTGTACTTCCTCTGATATCTCTTAGTCACCATCTTCACACCTGACACCACCCACTACCCAATCGCTTTGTACGCCATCGAACGCGGAATTCACGTCCTCATCACAAAGCCTGCAGTAAAGTTACTAGAGCATCACCAGGAGCTTTTGGCCGCAGCAAAGAAACACAATGTCTTCGTCTACATTGAGCATCACAAGCGGTACGATCCCGCTTACGCGGACGCGCGTTTCAGGGCACAGAAGCTGGGCGACTTCAACTACTTTTACTCTTACATGAGCCAGCCAAAGTACGTTTGAACTTGTGAAAGCGGAAATAACAGTAGCTGACAGGACAACTAGGAGCCAACTGGAAACGTTCAAAGCGTGGGCAGGTATCGACTCTGACATCTCTTACTACCTCAATTCTCACCACATCGATATCAACGAGTCTATGATTCCTGATTGGAAGCCGGTACGCGTCATGGCTAGTGCCGCTAAAGGTATTGCGACGGGATTGGGATGTGATCCTGCTACCGAGGACACTATTACACTACTCACAAACTGGGTGAAGAAAGATGACCCAAGCAAGGTTGGGACCGGTGTTTACACAGCTGGCTGGGCAGCACCACAAAAGGCTGGTGTACACTCAAATCAATATTTCCACTACATGGCGTCAACAGGAGAGATCCGCGTCAACCAGGCAAAGCGCGGCTACGATGTTACCGACGATGAGGGTGGCCTCCTTTGGTACAACCCGTAAGTTCAAGCACCAAAACATTGCCACTTCGCGTGCTAACAATCTTCAGATTCTACATGAAGTACGCTCCTGACGAGGAGGGTAATTTCGCCGGCCAGATCGGTTACGGGTACATCTCGTTTGAGAAGTTTGTTGATGCTGTCAACAAGCTCAACGCAGGCGAGGTCACACTTGACCAGCTAGACGCGCGGCCGCTACCAACTTTGAAGAACACTATCGCGACAACCGCAATCCTCGAGGCTGGCAGAAGATCGCTCGACGAGAACCGACCTATTGATATCATCGAGGAGAACGGTGTCTGGTCTCTGAAGTAGTTCACTTTCTAACCAAAAGCGATATGTCACTGCTCAATTGGACGCGAATCCCACATGCTTTCTAGTTAGTGTCTTGCTTGAATATGCCTTGCTTACCTTTACCCTGAGTTACACAGTCATTGTTTACTCATCAGCCACGGATCGCTAGCCTGATGTGATCGTCGCATCCGTGATGGCGCGGTTCCACGTGGTGACTGACACGCCGTTGCTGGGCTCCACCCCCACAACGCCAGGTTACCAGATAGTCATACCCAGAAACAAGGTCGTGACAAGGTCAAGGGTCTCCACAAAGTGGCATAGGTAAAAACAAGGGCCTTCTGAAAACCGGGAGATCATCGGGTGCTCTAGTCAGTTTCTGCGACGGGTTCGGGCGAACACCCACCGAGCAGGCAGGCTAGGGAGGACCCGAGACCGAGAATGCCCACTCCGACTCCGACACTCTGTCTCCCTAATTACTGACTCTCTTCCTTAGTGTAGCACAGGCCGATGGCTGGCTATCCTAGCTCAGATCTGTGGAAGGCTTTTCGTCGTTGTTTCGAACTCTAATTTGACGTCGAAGACGTCAACTCAAATCCAACGTCGTGGTTACCCTTTGCGTAAGACTATGCGGTTGTCATTACTCAGCAGGGAGACGTACGCAAGCACATAGTGAAACACGCTTGTTACCTACCCATTGTGATTTTTCATCAGTTTATACAAAATGTTGCCACTTCATGTATCTTTGTTTAGTGATCAAGGGGCCTTTGCAGCCACAGAGCCACCACAGCCACACAAAGAACTGCTTCATTGATGCAACATCTTCGGTGACTCTTCGAAATAGTCTTTTACATTCACGCGCAGGATGACAGATGGTTGACGTATACATCACAAGTTCGACCTTCATGAGTTTATTACGAACCCATCTCGGTTGTCTGGCCGGTACAGATACTGTGATGAACATTGAACGCGTACAATAGCTACAGAATGTTGAGAACTGGTTGACGACGCTTGTCACTATCGAACAAGAGCTACTGAATTTCTTCTTGGTTGGTCGTTTGACTTGACTCCAACGACAGCTCAGGCGGAGGAACATGACCTTCTCTTCAGCAAGGACGACGCTGACGCGAGAGATGGATGTAAAAGAATAGACCGCATTATGTTGGGGCATAAGGATAATAGTAGTGAGTAAGATAGCCTCACTTCGCAACATTGCCTTCACTTAGCTCGATATGATTAACGTATAGGTCCTAGACGAAATTCTAAATGCAGGCTTCGATGCTATCAGCTGTGTTTTCCAATGTGAACAGCACGACATCGCTAATGTCAAAGGGGAGTTTGCTTGTGAGCTGTAATTCATCGGCTGTAGCGATTCAGGAACTTTGCAACCCACCAAAGAACCATAGGAGAGGTTGGAAAAGACGAAGTTCATTTTTATGCCCTCCACAAGCGGCGAGTGGAACATAATTTTTGAAATTGGCATATCGCTTGACACGCACTGGACTACCTTGATCATCGACTGCTAACAGTCCATCATCCACGCACGACACTACGACTCGAACAACTCTGGCATTAAGATGAGAAGCTTGGCTGCCGCTAAGCTGGTTCTCTTAGCATTCAGCAGCGTCTACGAACAACTACGACCGGACCACAGCCATAACAAACGCTTGAGGCTAGGTAACATCATTCTGGAGGATCGAACCTCAAACAGGATCTGTGATAACCAATGTATAGTTGATGCTGCGGGAGCTTGTGGATCTTTCATATTGGCTTTCGCAAAAGATGTTGTCCAGTTGGTTGCTGAAGGTAAAGAAGATGCCAAGCGCTTAAGAGGCATGCTGATGTTGACACCACCCTACTGGCTGACTTTGCGTAATGCTGGCCATAGAACCCAGGAAAGGCGGGCTTTTATTAGTCCTAGCAGGCCTACTGTCATGACGTAGGTACTCAGCTAAGATAAGCAGGTGGCATCAGAGACGCCAGATCACTGCCACCATCTCAAACCTTCTCACGTCCAACCTCGAAAGCCTTCGTACCAGAATGATGCAGAGGTTTCCACAAAATTGAGGTGAGATCGATCGGTGTTAGCTAGGTATTATGTGGGCCAGCGAACAACCTCCGTCAAGGCCGACATTCGACCGTCAGCATTCTCGCACAACTATGAGGCCACCCCCAGATACTCGAACGGTGTTCACACCGTAATAGTAACACTAAAGCGTATTCAATTCTTCATAATCTTGATATCGTCCTTTTGTCGGGTTATATCGACTCTATAGCACGGAATACATCACTAAGGATTCGATATTGCAGTGCCATAGAGTCGCTTCTAGGACAAGAAATTGGAAGATATCGGGCAGGACAGCACGGTGCTCTTCGCTTTGCCTTGTTTGCAAGGACGTTACACCTCTATCTCACCTAAATCTTCGAGCTTGACAGCTCGTTCAAGCCGTTCGATCGTGGCGTATTATTCCCATAGAATTCATAATCTTCCATGATGAACGTCTCTTGAAATCCATTCCTTAAAGTTCGACTCCACAGCCCCTTTTCATCATCACAATGAACACGGGTGGATCAGGCTACTTAGGTAGAGCAAAGCTAATGTTGGACGAACCTTTCCAAATGTTCTTCGCTCAATCTTGGAAATTTGCGTAAACTGGACAGCCAGCCAATTGATTGGTGACAGTCTCCAGCATCAACGTGATGGAAGATGTCAGGGCTAACGGACATCCCAGTGCTTGTTCTGAATCAGAAAATCACGAATAACGAGCTAGGAACGAACCGTGACAAATTCTTCCTGGGGTCTGAGATTAATCTTGTTGTTCCACGCTCTGAATTCATCGAACTCTTGCGTAATAACGACCCCAACAAGTGGAGGCTTTGATATATATGAAGGGGTTCATAGCAGGAAGTCTCGCTCTCGGTAAATCTAAAGTCTAATGTCTCCACCAGCAATAAAGCTTACCAAACCATTGCCGAAACAGAAGCATCGACATGGCTGCAATATCAAAGTATTGGCATATTTTCGATCTGCTAAGAAGGACCTCCGAGTGTAAAAATTACGGAACTGCCTTCTCAAGTACGATTTTCGCCAGAAACATTTTCGTCACCAACAGAGATGTCGTTCGCACAGTAATCGACATTGAATATCGTACAAGACACTGAATGAATATGACATCCACATGACTTGACGTACTGCCACAGCCTGGGAATCTTACAGGATGATAGACACGGCTCTGGAGTTACTAGCTGAACTTGCATTACATTTGAGATTTTCCGCTTCTGACTAGAGAGCTTGAATATTGGTTGAGCAATTTTACGGTGTAGTTTCATTGCTCACTCCTCCTTACTGACATCTGAGTCACGAAATTGTAGTCTTTGCATAGAAGCGACCTGAAGTAAGGACAAGCACACGAATATTGATGTTTGAGGTTCCAATGTAGAAAGCAACGAAAAAACAGATGAGTAATATTCTACCTGAGAAGAATAGAAGTCTTAGGGTGTTAATCAATCAACCTTACTGGTTACCCAAACCGAGGCGCTGATACGCATCCCAAACAACCTATTCATCCAACCTCTTCTCCTTTGACCACGGTTGCCACACAGTCATGCTATCCCCCCGTCCAGCACTCTACCATCCATGCAATTCTTCTATGCCGAGTCGCAATTCAACAATTAACTCGTCTTCAGCTCTTTCAATATCTAGTTCTGGGTTGGCTTACGCGCCTCTACTGAATCATGATTTCTGTGCTGGTAGTAGTCCAAAGGTACGTCAAGACTGATGCAGTCGTTTTTCGCAAAGTTGCGATCTCCATATCGATTGATGACATATCAGGTGTCAGTCGCGTAACAGCTGAGACTGCTTTGGCTATTTCGAACGGTGCAAGAACATAGATTGTCGGTAGTCGTGCCACTGACACAGTTGATCCCTGCCGTATGTAATAGGCTGCTCTCGAACGTAAGATATATCCCATACATTACAACGGAGAAGGCAGACTGTTCGCATACGGGAGTTGCTATGTTCTCTTGACATGTCGACGTGTTTTTTTTGGGGCCTTTGTGAGTAAGAGAGCTTGATGGAACAACATTGATAAAAGGACAACGAAAGAGATGATATCTTTACGCTCTCGGCTCACCTGACCAAGCACGAAGCAAGGATACAGCAGGTCAGGGGGAGAACGAGGCAAGACTACAAGAGTACACCAAAGGCACAGTAGAGAGGCATAGATCAAAGATGTTCGTTGACATTGGTACGCGACTCGATTGCTGGCCCTTCATCAGAGCTGTCCATTGGATCATGATCTTTCAATGCAATTTCGACCAGGAAGTACAGCGACAGCAAGGTGACCATACATGTTCGTGCCTCCATTAGCGAACTCGGTTTCTTGCTTCACTACATCATAGAATGGTGCGCAGACCTGTTCTATCCCATGCTCCCATCTCTCTCATCTCCTGTGACAGCTTAACCAGCCTTTCCAACCTCGTCCAGCCTGGTTAGCATGCCCTGGACCTCTTTGACGAGGGCCTTGCGCTTGAGCCTCGCGTCTGGATCACCCTCAGTCTCGACACCATCCAGCTTGAAGATAATCTGTGTCAAGATAGTCTCACTTAGCTTCTTGTACTCGAACGTCCTCTTCGCCTTGTCCTCTGGTGGTCCAGCCATGAACTGTACGCACATGGGGACAAATTCGGTGTGAAACTTGCTAGCGATGGCATCGAGTTTGCCGATCGGGGTCTGGGGTTCGGCGGGTTTGGTATTCAAGGGAGGAGCGGAGGTTGGGCGCGGGGTTGCGTTGATGTGCGAGGGGATGGGGAGGTATTCCGCGCCCGCGCCGGCAGTGGTGTAGCCAGGTGTTGAAGTGCCAGATGCGTTTGCGGAAGAAGCGTTCTTCTTCTTACCCTTCCTACCGCCGCGCTTGCGGGACTTCTTCTTGCTTGTGGTATTCGCACCCGAGTCGACATCATCTTCATCGTCGTCATCTTCATCCTCACCTTCGCTACCGTATGCGCGTTGTGTCTCTCCTGCGCCGGGTGCCAGACCGCCTGCCGGGGTCTCGCCGACTGTGACTAGAATCTCACTACCACTCCCATCGCCGCGAAGGCCTTCCTCTCGTCCGGTGCGTTCATCGTGCTTCAAGTTTCTGCCCTTGTAGAACATGCGTATGCGCCGATGGTCATCGACGCCTAGCTTCTTCGCAGCCGCTTGGCGCACCGTGCCAATCTTCAGATCTCCATCCCGTATGCTGTGCGCCGGGAAGTGTGTGGGATAGTTTGTGCGCCCATTCTTGAAGATGAGAACGTCTGTCTCTCGCTCTGGGTTCTTGTCGTCCCAATCTACGATTTCAGGCGCTTGCGCCTGACCGTTCCTTCGCAGATCTTCGTTCGTAATGTATGAGAAATCCGAGTCATTGACGACCCCGGCATTTGGTGAGTTGCCTGGTCGCCCGAAGGGTGAGAAGCGCCCTCCCCAGTTTCCGCCGGTGCTGCGAGAGAACCAGGACATGGTTACGACGACGGATGCTAGTGCGATAGCAAGGGTAGTAAGGTAGGTTGGATCGTCGAGGTGGGGGTTCGTGAGAAACTCGGTGATGTCGTGGAGACGTGGATGTTGCAAGAATCGCACAAACCTCGAGAGCGCGTCTGTGGGCTGATTCTCTTTATCGTGTATCGATGAGGGCGTCGTTGAGCTGAGTAGTGAGTGGGAGTTGAAGAAGTTGAAGGAATTCTTCAATTCGTCGACAAGGTTGCTTAGCGACGCCACGGTGGTGGAGTGAAAGTCGCCCTGCCAGTGTAGCAAGGCCGTAAGCTGTCCGCGCGTACTCGAATGACGTAGTAACTTGCTAGAAAAGCCCTTTTGTGTGTAGTGGGGGCTTCTGTAAGCGGTGTGAATTTATGAGACCCGACGTCGGTTCGGAATCTCCGACCGCTGCACGCGGAACTCGACCCACTTCATTGCTCATGTCCCTCGGCTTAGTCATACACACTGCAACATTCATAATGCTTGATCGATCTTAGTTGTACAACTAAAAGAATATCATTGTACCGCATCATACAACATATTTAGAGTTATATCGGATTATCTGTCACTGTGTTCGACTGTCGTATGCCATTCATTTAGTGTATTATACACAAGCTAAGCTTAATCATGAGGACCGTTTTCGTAATGTTCATTGTCCATTGGACACCTGAGATCCAGAAACAAAGGAGAAGATTTTGAGGTTCACGCTTTACCAACCATTACGCTCCGAAGCAATTATAAACTTGAATGAAAGGAAAGAAGATGTGGCAGAAACAAAATGGCGTGAGTCGTAAGATGATGCACAGGCATCATAACCGATACGCCAGCGAATGGCAAACAGAATACGTGAACTGAGAACAATGTTCGCTGTATCACAAGACAATGTACGCCAGCTATAGCTTGCAACGACGATACATCCCAATAGAGCTACGCTCAAGGCCCAAGGCAAACAAGCTCAAGCTTTGTTTCGCTTGGGTGTAGCAAGGAAAGCAAGCCTCGACTTGCTGATGGCACCTGAACGTACTGCTGGAGTGTGGCGAGGCAGCTTGCTCGTGCTGGCAGGAGTTTTCGCAACAGGCGCAGGCGTGCGCTTCATCTTCTTGTTGGATCGTGTATCATCTTGATGGGGGCCGTCGTTCTCTTTGTCAGACGTCTCTTGGAGCGTCTCCAGCTTGCGCTTTGTACCGTCAATAGCAGAGGACACATTGCTCTCACGGACCATGCGGATCGTACCAGAAGACGTCGGTCCTGAGAAAGTTAGTGCATGCAAAGAGAACAGAACCCATAGTGTGTACGTACCAAAGTTGACAGTCTTGCTAGACTCGAAGGAGAAGGAACGAGGGTGGTTGGGAGTTTCGCCACCGAAGGTGAGACGTCGTGACGGGCTGAGAGGAGTCTCAGTCTCTTGTGAAAGGTCTAGGTGTTGTGCACCTGAGCCCAGGTTAGGGTAGATTACAGCACCAGCAGGAACTTCGCTGCCTGCTCTGAACTTCATCGGTGACGGTGATTTGCCCAGCTCGTCGTGTGATGCACGCTCCAAAGTACTACTGCTGAAGTTGACTTGTTTCTTGACAGGAGCTGTAGCAGGAATCACAGGCAGAGTGCTATCGGAGTCTGAAGCTGGAGGTGACACGTGAGTGCCTGCCGCGATTTTACTAGGGTCGTCTGAGAATTTGCGGTTTGGCGTGCGGAGGATCGACCGGACACGCTGAAGGTTCTGGCTTGCCTACTGCTGTTAGTAAACGCTTGAATGGATATCGAAGAATACGCATACCTTGAGCATACTGTCACGTGCTCCATCCCTCATAGCCTGCAAATGACCAATGTTGCTAGTGGGAGGGAATGAAGTACCCGTTGAAGGCAACTTGACGCTGCGGTTAATGGATGGTGAGACTCCCAGGTTATTTGTGGAAGGTGAGCCTCCCAAGGTTGGAATCATCGACGTAGTCTTCAGAGTCTTCACACTCTGCGAACGCGCGATAGACGACTTTGTAGGTGTCATCAATCGCGCAGCTAGGCGAGGAAGCGCGGTCTGAGAGGTCTTCTTACGTGCCGAGGTAGCAGTTACACGTGCTGGGACGTCAGTCGTCTTCTCCCGAGACGCAGGACGAGTGGTAGCAGCATCGTCTGACTCGGTACGCTTGATACGCTTTGCCGCCGCGTTGTGGTCACCATCGTTATCGCGGGGGGCTGGTCGTCCGTCCCGTGTAGGAGGAGCCATGCGGGCTGTTGAATGAGAGCGTGGCAGACTAGATCCGACATTGTCCATCTTGGACTGGGTACGTTTCAACGGAGTTGAAGGAATTTTGCTTCCAGACGCTGCCAGTTCCATCTTCGACTGTGTGTGCTTGAGACCACTAGCAGAACTCGCGCTTGAATCTGCCAGATCCACCTTGGATTGTGTACGCTTGAGCTTGTTCGTCTCCGGGTTTGCCAAGTCTGGCTTCGAGGGCGACTTCTTTAGAGGATGGCCCACGACAGGCTTGAATCGGGTAGGGTCGGCGCGGAAAGCTGAAGGGTGATTCGCGATGGAATCCATGCTCTTGAACTGCTTCATGTGCACGTCACTGAAGCGAGCCATCTTGCCTTTAGCTTCGGCCTTCTTGCGCTGGGGAGATACGTCGGCCTTGGAAGACCATTCACTCGTGCCTATATCAAAATCAGTACTCGGGAAAAAGCAAAACAGGTTGAGCGGGCTATAACCGACCAAACAGAGCACGGCTCCCGCCGCCGGGAGTGCCTGTAATCCCAGCGTCTTTCAAGATGTTGCGCGAGCTTGGGCTCAGTGTAGCCTCATCTTTGGACAAGGGCGATTTGAAGCGGAAGCGGAAGTTGGGCGACGAGTCAAGCTGGGCCGTCGAAGCAGCAGGTACTGGGGTCTTCGACGGCGTCGCCTGGCCTGCTAAGCCAGCCGCTTTGGACGGCGCGGTATGCGCACCGAGTGATTGAAACCCGAGCCAGCGCGCCTCATCTAGAATCTTAGCTGTACTCGCATGATGGTGCGCGGGATGCATCTCCTGCCCTGCTGGCTTGATCGGGGTGCGATCCTTGGGAGTCTGGCTTTTGGCGGCATCAATGGGCAACTTGGTCGATTTGTTCTTGTGTGATGTGGGTGTAGCGGTCGCATGCGGTAGCTTTGACTCGGCCTTGGTACCTTCAGAGGCTTTCGAGGGCTTCTTCTGCTCCATACCGGGCTCTGGCAACTCTGGAAGATCCGGGAGTCCTAGGTTTGGCGACGAGGCGGTATGCCAACTATCTTCGGATCGCATGGAGGTGTCGGGCGTGGTCTCACGCTACAGAAGACGCATTAGTAGATGTAAACAAATGATAGAAAAGCAATACGCGCGCATACCTTGAGCAAACGAGCTGATCGACGCGCCATGTTGTCACGAAGTGTCGAAGAATGATCCACAACTAGGTTGCGACACGAAGATGAGCGGAGATTGGGGCTGGTCTGTGGGTGGGGAGAGACCAAGACGGGGGAGTTATCGGCTAGGGCGTCGATAAACAAAGTGCACGGACGTTGTTGTCCCAAAGAGGAAGCGACGTCATGAGCCATCTCAAGAGACGCGTACGAAGAAGCTCTTCGAAAGCACAGGCTCAAGGCTTAGGTTTTGGGTTCTGGACTGCTAATTTGCGTATGTTTGCCTGCATATGCAGTGACTTGAGCAAGTGTGCTCGTTTCTGAGAGAAGAAGACCAAAAGTTCCAAGGTCAAACTCCGCTTAGACAAACCCTAAAACGAATCATGAAATTATACACTGTTATCTTATATGTAGAGTCGCCAGGCACATCACTACGTACACCTTCAAGATACACTCCAGTGATCCCAAGTACATCTAATCAGAAGCGAGCTCCTTCGCAGACAGCATGCGATAACGTGCAACGACGTACATTGTAACACGGATACAAAGGAGTCTGAGCGTGATTCTATCGATCCCTGCTAAACTGGTTCATTGAGCCTGAAAATCTGCCCACCTATTGGGTCTTCGCATAGCCGCCGAATGTTGAATTCTGTCGATTCGTTCACCGGCCCTTCTGCGTCTCCCTCCCAAGCAGCGCGAAAGGCGGTTTCGCCAATCCAGCTTCGACACTCCTCTCTACCTCATCCCTCAGCCCCTCTATTCTTCTCTCCTCATCATCCCTCTGCCCCTTCTTCTGCTCTTCACTCTTCCAGACGAAGTTACCCGCGCCACCTCTCCCGCTTCTGGCGACAGGCATTTCCTGACCCTCAGGATGCCAAGGTGTGCTGATCTGTGGCTTCGATGACGTAGGGATTGCGGTTGCGTCAACAGCCTGTGTGAAGGTACCTTCTTTCTGAAGCTCAGTGGGCTGATACCAGTTGCCAGCACCGCCGCGACCCATGTGTGCGTAGTCTTGAGAGGAATTTGAAGGTTGCACTGGGGTCGAAGAGTGGATAGGTTGTGTATCGGTAGTGGAACGGTTGGCTTCGACGTCCTGTATAGACTGTCAGCTTTCTTGAAAGTCTATACGGTTGACAATGCAAGAGATGCATTAACTCGCCTCAACTGCCTTCTTGCTTTGCTCCTGCGCCGCGTAGTAATTACCTGCACCACCGCGCCCGTACGCCATCGCAAAACAGTGCTCACCAAGATGACTCAGGTTTGCTGTTGGATATATTGCTGTGTGTCGCAAAGATGCACAGGAGCTGTCGGTATGTCACAAGAGGGATGAATGATGTTCACAAAAGAACGACGAGGAGGCTGAGCGTAATTACATTGTACGCGGCTCCGAGTGGGTCGTCTGAACTCATATCAATCCGTGCCCGACGTTCTGGACTGATAGCAACGTGGGGAAAGGCTTGTCTAAACGACGATCAACGAGACTCAATGTGGGGTCTGAATTGGTCATAAGCTTGGCAAACTGATAACGCGGGTTGCCAAGCAGGTTCCGCAGTCAACAAGTACGGGTGCAAACCAGGTAAGAGGGACTTCTCTACATGTCTCAAGCATGGGCAGTTATTGCCACGTGTAACGCGTAGAGCATCAAGTTGAAAAGCTGAAGAGCTAAAAAATCGTAATATTCGCACATTGTGACTAACAAGTGTGAAGCTAAACATGCTACAGGAAGGCCTAATCCCTGGTAGTGGCCATGAAACAAACAGAAGGAAGACATCGCTATCTCGATAAAACAACCATTGACCGTCAGCCCGGATAATGCCACCAGATTTGGCGAACGCCTGAACACCATCCCACCGAGCTAAACTCCACGAAACCTCACGAACCCACAAACAGCACGGGCACTACTCTCGACCCTCTTGTACAGCACGCAATACTGGGTAAAGGTTGTGCGCATCATCATCGCTCATGCGGCGCTCATGCACGTGCTTGACGTCTTCCTCATCGTCAGAGAAGTCGTGGGAATCCAGCCTGTCCTTGAGGTATGCCCTAAGTCTTTCAATAACCCGGATGTTCTCAACCCACGATTGCTGAGATGAGTCACCTTGCTCTGTGGGGGTTGATGAAGCAACGCTTGGAGAGCGAAGAGCAGGGTCAACCTTAGGCGAGTGAATAGCCAGCTGGTTAACGTCATGGTGGAGACTATTTTGCTCGGAATCCCGGCGGTCTTTGGGTGAAGCACCATCGCTCGAAGTATCCATGTCATTCTCTGATCGATCTGGGGCAGCCTTCTGCAGAAGGTTCCCGGAGAATCGTCGACGGCCATCAGTATCAAACGCAGGTGCAAGCCCAGATGATGGAGCTGCAGCTGACATATCCGACATGGCGCTGACAGATGGAAGAGTAGGGTACATGCTACCAATTGAAGTCCTTGACGTGGGGGATACACCGTTGTTTGAGGAGTGTTGCGCGCCGGGGGAGTGCTGAGATCCGTACGATAGCACGCTCGATGCAGGAGTCAGAGCCGGGGTTTCGGCACTGGTTGACCCAATAGCAGTAGCGTGAGATGACTGGGAGTGGCTAGAAGATAGGCCAGGCGGTGAGTTACTGGAGCGGTAGCCAGCGCCAGTGTGAACGTAATGGCTAGGATGAGCCACCCCAGCGGCTGCAGCGTGGTTGGGGTTCTCATAGACGGTGCTTTGCAATTGCTCCAAGAATTGGTCGATGTTTAGAAGATCGCTCTTGGTCCTCAAATTAGGAAGCGGCAAGGAGTAGGGGTGGTGCATGGGCGGGTGCTGCGCTTGAGCAACCATTGAGCCTCCGTGGCCATACTCAGACATACCGGCGCCTTGGTAGCCGCCTCCGCCACCTCCAAGTACTGGAAGCTGCACACCCTGGAGACCCATGAGTCGTTGACCGACATCATAGTAGGTGGTAGGGTCGATTGCGCGACGCTTGGCGTCTCCGAAGAACTCATTTAGCGCATCGTATGCAGCACGCTTCCTGATCTCGTAGTCGTTGTTGAGCTGTTGAGATTGGTTGACAGCATAGTAGACTGGACCGTAAGCAGAGTTTTGGGGTGGGCCTCCATAGAAACCAGCTGGAGCACCACCTGGGTGTTGCTGGCCGTAACCTCCGTTGGGGCCAAGGGCACTATCGGGATACTGGTATCCACTTGCTGTAGCGGCAAGTGCCTGCAAGTCAGCGACCACTGCAGTAGTCTGTTAGATATTGAAAGAGAGTGAAGGGCAGACGTGAGAGCCGACGTTGAGATCGACGAAGTCATGTGAGGAGTACTTACGTTTGCCGTTCTGGCCCGGGTAGCCTTGGGCGCCATGGGGACCGCCTCGGTTGGGCTCTGGAGAACGGAGCAATACGGAATCGTCGGCGTGCGTCTTTACGTGCTTCTTGAGATCCTGAGGGCGCTTGAACGCCTTACCGCAGAAATCGCACTTATGCGGCTTCAACGGGACGTGTACGCGAATGTGAGAAGTGATGTGATCGCGTTTGACCGTGGTGGTGCGGCAGTTGCCCCACTGGCAGGTCAAATTCAGGTTGTTGGTGCTCTTGCGACCAACATGGCGCTCACAAACGTGATCCTGCAATCGAGTCAGCGGACTAGAACGACAAAGCGACAAGATCGAACGCGTCGCGGCGCGATATGCAGTCGCTAGAAATACTTGGCGGTCAACTTACATATAGCTGCTCGGCAGAGGGCAGACGGTCACCACAGTTTTGCCATTGACAAACAAGCTGGTCGCCTGAGCCACCAGCAACTGAGGCGGGCGTTGGGGCATTCTGCTGGATGGGAGTGCCTTGGGGTTGTTGTTGAGGAGTTGTGGCCGCTGCGGGCACTGTACTCTGGACTTCGCTCATCGTCTTGGCGAAGTCGAATGTTAGTTGCCAATGATGATGAAGGTTGGTGGTGTGCAAAAGAGTCAGAACAGCTCAACGTGATGACAGATATCGCAAAGTTAAGCCGCGGGGTGGAAAGAGCAGCCTGGGGTCGTGGAGCAAAGTCAGAGGAGAGAACGCCCAGAGGTTTTCGCGGGCAGTTGGCAGCTTTTACCAGCGGAACGGAGCGGGCGAAGATTCGCCCAGAGAAAGAGAAACTGGCGCGGTCGAAGAACGAGGCACAGCCCTGCTAAGCCGAGCTTGGAAAGGTCCGGGGATGGTGGGCAAAGCCTCAATGTGATTCGGCCTTGTCATCCCAGCTGCCCCACTCTCTTACTCACTGGCGCCTTGGCCCTCATCTTGGCCAGACGCGATTGCTTCGCCGACATCCGTCAGTCGCAGATGACCACATGCGAACCACAATCAAGTAACCGCTCCCTGTTTTCGCGGGGCACTTGGTGCGCGTATCGAGAGGCGCTACGGACGAGGAGGGTCATGGGCGTTGTTGTGTGCGGTGGGTGGATGGGATACGTTGCCACACCCTCGACCCCTCACACTGAAGCGACACAACCGAAACAGCAATCAAAATGCGGAACTCTTGGTGCCCTTGGCTCATCAGCAACAGCGGGAAGTATTGGCATCCAATCTGCTCCAGTTTTTGCTGCGTTCCCACACTCTTGTCACGCCATCGCATCGTCGCCACTGGGCAGCTGTGGCTCGCGGGCTGGTTATGCTACAGAGTACATACCTTGGAACAAAGAGACACCGAGTTGCGCATCGCATGGCCTCTTAATTTCCCGTCTCGGACTAATGGCTCGTCGCATTCGCATTTTGCGCCAGTGGGACATCGATGCTTGTCCAGCATCCCTTATCCTGGCGAGTACTTTAATGGTACTCCAGGAAATGTATGCGCTCTTAACACCAGTCAACATGCTCTCGACGCTTGAGAGATGGTTCAATAACAATGTTTTTTACTATCGCGATCACGCTGCGTCCGTACAAGGATGGATTCTGTCACGATCGACCTTAGTCTTACAACTCCTCAAGTATTTGGTACACACCTAGGACGCTCAGCCCCTCGACAAGATCCTATGAACAGCTCGGGGTTTCGAAATCTCAAACGATCGCCAACTTTGAGCGGGATGTCCACGCATCCACGTTTCCACTCTTGGCTTTTCGCCAAGTGCCCAGCAATGTAGGCCAAGAATTGAGCGATTATTACATTGAGGCTATGCACGCTTACGAGGCAGGAGGTATGGCCGTACGGAACAATGTCATTTGCCGCAAGTATAGCCTTGCAAATGGTAAGTTGTACGGGTTCCTGACGGCCAACTATATCAGCGTTGCGCTATTTACTCTCTACCAGAGGCCCAACAGATTTCTTTTTTAAACGTAGCCGAAGTTCGATCTCCATACTTCAGGGGCAGCGAGAGCTACCGCCCGAACGTGGGTATGGCTTAGATCATGTCTCAGCACCCCAAAATCGGCACTTCTTGTGTCCAACATCGCTGCATTCGACAAGCAAGGCGCACTCTGAACCAAAGCATAAGTGTCACAATTCCATGATGAATTTCTAGCAAAGAAGCTGTTTCCCCGCGTACCTTGTTATCTTCAGGGACACATTTGCGACGGGCCTTCTTCGTTTCTAATGAATTAGGGTACCTGATCATGGACACATCGCGACCTCAAATGACTTAGTTTCGATCTCTCTGCTATATCTACCGAGCAAAAGACGCGTGTACATACAATGCATGCAACCAGCCACCTGTAGCACCCACTCGGGCAGCCAACGCGCAAGCGTAGTGGACGGACGAACGAGCCACAGCACCGCCACATATACCTCCTATCTGCACCATGACGGACGCCTTGCCACTACTCCGTCGTCCAAGATCAGCGGAGGGGCTTGGAAGATTGGGGCAGGTCTTAGTGCCCATCACGCTCTGTTCCTGTCTGCCGATGCATCCGCTTCCTCGTCCCGCACGAACACCAAGAGTACGGCAGAGCGGAATTCTTGATTTTGAGCCGCCAAGCAACAACATGTACTTTCTCCGCAGAACATCGTCACATCAACTCTTTATTGACCAACCCGTTGCGAAACCCGTCGTAGGGTTTTGAGCGCCGTCTTGCTGTCAGCATAAATCTAAACGACATCCGCATGGGGGCGGCCCTTGGTCGAAACACAGGATCATCTACTAGGTCCTGCCAGAGATCGATGCCCAAACGGCTGGTTAGGATCAGCTCAAACTCTGCAGATTTAAGCTTTGTCGCATATGTATGGCTGGCGGCATCATCGTGCAAATACGTGATGCTCCCCATCGTCCAGTCTAGAACAGAAAACATACCATTGACACGTTAGAGAGTATGACATGCAAGACCTCCCTGAAAGCACACTGACCGAGACTCTATGTGGCATGCGTCACCCCGCTGGCGTTGCCCAAACACAAGCATACTAGATAACACGCAGAATAAGATTCGCAACGGAGGCTTAAACACGTCTACAGCTTTTCATTGCTATAACAAAACGTCATCGATAGCGACATACCCACCAACAAACAACCTTCCAGGCCTAGAGCTTGGCCCGTTTCCTGTCCCCCAATCTCAGCCTATCCTCTCTTCTCACCCGCCTTTCTCAACACATCAGCAACAGCATAATATGCTGGCTTTCTCTGCAGGTTCTGATTCCAGAGACAGGCATTGCCCTCCCCTATAAAGGTCTCAGGCACCCAGCTAACCGTGTCCCAAAAGTCCCAAACTGTGACTCCAACGCAACTTTCCTCATCCGCACATGCGCGAACCGAGTCAGCATAGATGGTAGCCTGGGCAGCTGTCTTGTTTGCATTGTCTGGCAGTGTCATTCGAACATCAAGTTCAGTCAACGCTGTTTCCAGACCCAGGCTAGAAAAGAGCTGCTGCGAAGCACGAATATCAGTATACAACGGTGCTCTGCCCACTGTAAAATGTGCTTGTAGCCCCACACCATCAATGGGCACACCGACGCCTTGGTACTCTCTGATCATACGCGCAATAGCCAAACTCTTGTTGTTCACTCTCTCAATTCCGTAGTCATTATAGTACAGTTTGGTGCCTGGACTTGCATATTGTCTTGCTAGACGGAATGCATGTTCAATGTATTCTGGACCGATGGCATCCAACCAGATTGTCTTTCGCAGTGTGCCGTCGTCGTTAAAAGCTTCGTTTACTACGTCCCATGCGTAACAATCGTCCCAGTAATACTCTGCGACGTTTTTGATGTGGTTTTCTAGGACCGTAAGCAGACTGGCTTTGGTCCAGGTACCTGTTGTGAGCCAGGTGGGGAGTTGATTGTGCCAGAGAAATGTGTGACAGCGGCGGATCTGATCGGCCTCTTTGCTGGCGTCGACGATTTGGTCTCCCAAAGTGTAGTTGAAAAAGTCGCGTTGCGGCTCTGTGTGTACCCATTTCTGGCCGTTGGAGGCGGTTACTTGGTTGAACTCGGAGCGCTTGAAGGCTATGGAAGTGTATCCATCGTTGTCGAGGACTACGTTGTCAACAGCCGTACCAAAGTACTTGAGCCCAGCTTTCTTTGCGAGATCGCTGAGACCTGGAGCTGAGTTCAGGTGAGAGACAAAGCTGGAGCGTGGATGTATGGGGGCAGGTGTTGGAGAAGCAAGTACAAGCGGGAAGACAGAGCAAATGACAGAAAGCTTCATTCTGAAGTCCTCGAGGTGACCGAAGAAAGGAAGAAATCTCAGACATGGCACTTGTTGTACGATATCCGAATTCCTATCAACCCTGTTCGTCGATTACCCGCCACCGGAAGTACAGTGTAACCCAATATACAGTCCGGTCTTACAAAGGTATGATAAAATATAGTCTCCCTATCGTTGGTGACGGTGAAAGTGTCGGTAAAATGCTTAGTATCTACTGTTGTTGTGATAGCCAACCCCGATTTGGAGAGCATGGCGTAAGGCCTCGAGATCAAACCCGTACTGCAATATGATATAATTTAGAGCTAGGTATACCGTGAGCTCTGAAGGACATTCATGATATGAATCCCGTGCAACAATATGTAAAGCTTTATAATGTTCATCTGGAAACAAGACGATTGCAGAGAGAGGTGTTTACATGCTATCAAAGCGGGTATCCTAACACAGCAGCCTGGGCTCGAATACCTTAGCCAACAAACGCTAATTGGTGGGACCACAGAGTAGTACTCTCGAGTCTGTTATTTAAGGCAGTTGCTTTCTTCCAGGCCAAGGCACATATTGTGGTCATTCGCTAACAGCTTCGGCGTTGCAAGGTATGCGGCAGGACGGAAATAGGCTAAATCGAGGTTCATCAGTTACGGCTACCACCCCCCTTTGAAGCTTGGCTGTGCTCAGCACTCCTTTTGTTGAGGAGTTTGTATTACTCTATCCCTTCTATCATTGTATCTATCATGCTCCGCTCCAGTGACACCTTCATTGTAATTTTTCGATACCGTTGAAGACACCAGCTTCTTCCAGCTCTTGGATAGAAACCTTGGGCATTGGACTGACTGCATCTGCACACTTGAGCGCACTTTCGATGCTGCCCCAGAATGCATCAAGGTTAACGCTTCTGGGTATGCGACAGCCACCTTCACCGATTGGAAGCTTGGTGACCTTTGTTCTACCAAGCTCACCAACTTTCGACTTGTCCGACGAATGAAGGCCTTCGGTGACTACATCAACTTGGAAGCGTTCGCCGCCCCTGTCATCGAATATTTCGGGATTATAAGCAGCTGCGACAGCGAGCGGATCATGTAACGGTGGCCCTTCTGTTATAGAGAAAACCTCAGCGTATGTCCCTGCGAAAAAAGACATGATTTGAGTGAACAAGGCCCGCACAGCCGAAGGTGTGTGGTCACTCTTCGAGCCTGGCGAGTTCCATATCGCATCTCCGTATAGCTGTGTCTGGCGAACTTTCTTCGTACCGAGAACTTGATGCGTCAGATCAAGAGGTACAAGTGTCGTCTTGGGCTTAAGAACAGGGTGCGAGAAGATGAAGTGAGATGCTTCAGGATCACACTAGACATGTCAGCGTTCCCCCCGTGTTTTGGAGCAATCGGTTTTCTTACGTAGATCTGTTGGAGTAGGTCAGCCTTGTCTATTGGCGCCAGATATGAAGATTGTAGCATACGTTGAACTCAGCATATGGCGTCCAGTTGCCAAATCTTTCGCCCTCTCCCTCAACCGTACCCATTGGCGCATCCGTAAAACCTCCACCCACCGCACCACCCATTATACTGAGACCTTTGAGATGAGCCGCTAGATGGGTGTACTTCTGAAATAGCATGCCGATGTTGGTCAATGTGCCCGTGGAGACCAACCAAGCGGTGTTTGGTGGTGTAGCCATGAGCGCTCGGTACATGGCTTCGAGGTGGTCGACGTCGGTCGCTGCTGGTTCGACGGGACTCGGTAGCAAGGTGACACCATCCAAGCCGGACTCGCCTGCGACAATTAGCGCATAACCATCAGTTGTTCGGGGAGGCGCCTGTACCATGGATGTCGGCAGCATGTACAGCATCGCGTACGAGAGGCTTCGAAGCGCCAGTATAGACCTTCACATGGCGCTTTCCAACTGCCTCCAAGATTGCCCTTGTGTTGTACGTGGTCTGCTCGAGCGCAGCATTGCCGTGGACAGTGCTTACGCCGAGCAGCTCGACTTTTGGATCGTGCGCGCAGAGCAGGAGGGCATAGGCATCCTGGAGTCACGATGAGCAGCGTGTCGGGGAGAGCTTATCTGAGACTCACATCATGCCCGGTATCCTTACTTGGTCAGCATTGCACATGAAGAAGGCACAAGCAAATACACACGCAGTCGAGCCAAATTGGAGTCTTGGAAGAAGGAGCGCTCATAGTATATTATATGGCCCCGGGAACCGTGTTTATTCTACGTGCAGCTTCGACTGCAGATACGTACCACATGCACCGTATGCACATGCAGGGTCGTAAGCGGGATGCTTGGTGGGGTCCACGGGGTGCCGCACCCCTACTGGCTGGAGAACCAGGAACGCGGGTCTCTATCGACGTCCGTTCTATTGATGCTCGGCTCTCACCCAAAGGCCTTAGAGGACACCACTGGCCTGCTCCGAAACATAGCGGTGAGAGGAAGAAGGAGCTCGCTCATCCGGGTGCTTTGAGCAAATTTCGATTGGCTGGTTTCTCCGGCACCGTCAGCCCTGCATCCAAGTCCGAGCCTAGGTCATGCTAGACACGGATTCGTGACAAGCACACGTACACAACGCTACTGCTCCACATCGCTGTCCTACACCTGGCTTCATTCATTTCAGTCGCGACGCGCCGGTTGTTAGGCGTACACTTCGAGGCCGCAAGCCATCTCTGTAGGTTCTTCAGTCGAGGACCTATCCGCCGTAAAGCCGGGCTGATCCAGGAGCTGTTCACATGTGCGATACGCAACGTTGGTTGCGTTGAGCGAACTTCGAGATGGATCTCCTTCGGCGTCACAAGGGACACCACGAGGTGAAGACAGATCGATACTGGGCACTTGGGTATTACTTTGAAAGCCTGAATGACGAGCAGAAACATCAACGCCGGGAGTATCTGGAGTGGTATGGGTTTATCGCACAGTGGTCGGTCTTGGTAATATTTGCGCTTTTCCAGATTGGCTTCGCCTTGTCTTGGGTGATGAGGACTAGTTTGAGGTATGATCAGCCCAAATCGCCATCGTTCACCAAACGGCCAAAGGATAGATTAGGATGGCTGCGAAGTATCCAGAGTGGCTGTAACAGGGTGACATGGTGGATGAAAAAGGATGTGGTTGGAGGGTGGGGTTGGGGTACAAGAGGAGAATGGATTGGTGCAAGTATCTGGACCGTATGGCTGGGGTACCTTTGCATTGCTCATACTGGCAATGGTATGGATTCTGAATATTTGCCCTTTGTGACTTAGACTGACCGTACACAGACTATCTCCATCTCACAAAACGTTTCGGACAAGTTGGCGCATCACAGTTACCGATCCATTACCTACTTGCGGTGCGAGCGCCCTACAGCCCCGTACAGTATTTGACGCGACTCTCCCATGAGCAAATCAAGGCCTCGCATCAGATACTGGGACGCATCACATTCTTACTTTTCCTACTACATACAGCCCTCTATCTGAACTTCTTCATTCTTTCCGGTTTCCTGGCAAAGCGCATCAAAGACTGGGATGTCATTTGGGGCCTTGTCAGCATCATCCTCTTCTCCACTATCTCGACGACCGCCCTGGGATTCGTACGAAGAAAGAACTACCGGGTGTTCTACATCTCGCACATCGCCATTGCGAACTTCATCGTTGTGCCTCTGTACCTACACGTATCGCATATCCGCATATACGTGTACGAGGTCCTCGCGATAGAAGCATTTCATGTCATTTCCCGGGCTTTGCGTTTGAACATGTACCAAGGCACCCTCCGACTTCTTCCTGGCACCAATCTTGTCCAGATCCGCATCCCGTTACCAGCAGAGAGTACTGCGCTTGTTTGGAAGCCTGGGCAGCATGTGTATCTTAGCAGGCCGCATATCAGGGGGAAGACTCCCACATGGTACGACCAATGGCTTATGACAAACAAGACGAATCCTTTCACCGTTGCTTCTCTCCCATCGAAGGACAAGGAACTGCTCCTTATTGCGAGAACGCTTAACGGCAACACAAAGTATCTGGGAGAGCTAGCGCGCTCTTTGTCGCAAGGAGGAGGTAATGTGCCAATGCTGCCTACAGCTGGCGGCGATATTCCCATCTTGCCATTTTCCCTCGAAGGACCATATGGGGCGTCAAGTCGCCTACCGGATTTTTCAGACTTTGACAAGGTACTTTTGGTTGCAGGGGGCGTTGGTGCAACGTTTATCGTACCCATCTATCGGAGCATTATCGAATTACACGACCCTGCGCCTGTAGGTACGCAGATCCGATGCATTTGGGCGGTTCAGAAGTTGGCCGAAACACAGTGGGCATTCCCTGCGAGTTCCGCATCTGATGACGAACACGAAGACGACGCAGTAGCCGACACGAATGAGACTGGATTGTTACATGGCTCGCGCAGCGTAGAAGTTTATGTTACACGACCTTCAGGGCCGAGATCACGAGCCGATGCGAGCGCGACCGGTGTTTTCGCTATCGATCCGGACGACGACGTGGGGGAGGTGATCGAAATGCAGGAGAATGAGCAGCTGTTGGACATGGAAGAGCAAATGGAGAAGTCGCAAAAGGGGATGCTTGTCAAGAGCGGGAGGCCGGATCTTAGCAACGTGGTAGATGAGGTGTTTAGCAAGGGTATGAGAACGGCGGTAATCTGCTGCGGGCCGAAGAGGCTGACAGATGATCTGAAGAGAAACGTTGAAGTGTGGGTGAAGAAAGGGCACGACGTATTTTGGTACGACGAAACGTTTGGCTGGTGATAATGAATTGAAGTTCATAGTCGGTGTGATATTGAAATGGTGAACAGCGTTATACCTGCCGCCAACCCGGCAATTGGGTACTCGCAGTGGGTCACATCGATCATGCATGCTCCCGAAACTCTGGGCCTCCCACTTGGAACTGCGAAGGTGAAGACATGGACATTGCATGGAGGCTTTGAAACTTTGAGGCTACACGATGGACCAAACTCTAAACTACTGACGGCCTCTAGACTCGCTCGATCATCGCAACGTCGGGCTGTGGGCCGTTGCCGGAGGCCATCTTGTCAGGAACGGGAAAGGCGTAGGGAGACGGAAGCTTGTCCAGACAGTTGTGCACTGAGCAGTCTGTGTGCATAACACGGAAACAATCAAACTTGGTTCATGGGTGCCTGCGATGTTTACCCGGCGTGTGGTGTTTTTGGTGCTCGTCAGCGATGGGAAGGGGGATGGTCAAACAGTAAAAGGAAGCGCGTGTCTGGAACTGCGAACCATGTGCCCAAGTAGTATTTGCTTTTTGCACATAGCTGTCGCAAAGCCGTTCAGGTTTAAGGAGTTGGACCCATGAAGTCCCCATTCCCCTTTGGTCGCGGCGCAGATTAGACGAGGCCCGAGCAGACTGCAGCCAAGCGCGAATCACCATCTTCCCCGGCAATCAGAGCAACGCTCCCAAATCCTCTTCTCCAAGGGCTCCTTCATCCCGTCGCGACTCTCTCACGAATCATTGCGGCTGCTGGACCCATTGTGTGCGGCCGTGTCTCGGATCGCCGACTTCTGCTTGTCTTTCGTTGTAGTAATTCTCCTTCTCTTTCCTTCTGATAGCACGCGCCGGTACCAGTTGACCACACCCTTCACCAAGCAGGGAAGTTGCTTGCACGCGCATGCAAACCACCCCTCACAACTTCTGGCCTGCGTCCCCACACCTACGTCTTGCCTCCTTCTCGCCCATGGCATTGTTTTTATAGCTGCAGTGCTCCATAATAGGGAGGTTTCTACCGTGAGGCTACTTGTACACGACAGCCTGCCAGCGGCCGTGGTCTGCCCGGCATCGCCCCTTCCTTCTCCGCCCTCGAAACCCTACATTGCGCCGTCCAGCCGACGTCGACGGGTCTCGCGCTCCCAAACCAACTTTTCCTACCGCCTCGTAGTCTCGGGCGGCACGTCATCGGACGGACCCCCAGCCACCTCGCAGCTCCTTCCATGGCGACTTTCGCGGCATCCCGCCAAACCCCAGCTTCGATCCAGCAACTGACGCCCCCTAGCAGTTCCCACGGCGCAGGAGGGTCGTGGGACTTTGCTGTGCCTGTCAACGATTCGGTACGTACCAAGTTCAGTCCCTGTGAAGCTGCGTCATATGGGTCCGGCTCGACTTTGCCTTTGCACTAAGTGCACTACTGCGCCTGTCCCCATGGCGCATCTGACCGCCAACTTCACCCACTCACATCCTGATTAACAAACTCGCCTGCAATCATGTCAAGCTACGAGCGATAGTGTGCTGACAACCATCCCAGAGGCAATCATATGAACAGGAGCCCTACATGTCTGAATACGGTGCTTCCGCCCACGGTTCTCGCCAACCCCTCACATCGCAAGCCAACGGTTTCGTCAAGCCTGTACGCTCGCCCACGTGGGACTCGCAGGATCTCAACCAGGCTCCCGACCGCATGAATGAGCTGCACAAGAAGAAGAGTGGAGACATGATTGCGAACAACATCGACCAGGATAGCGTGTTGGAGTACTACAAGAGCCACACCAACAACAAGAAAGGTCCCGTCGCCGTCAAGGGAAAGCCCAAGAAGAAGACGACAAAGTCTGGTGCAACAGAACCCGAGTATGACGAGAATCACTGGATACACAGAGACAAGCTCAAGGAGATTGAAACACGAGAACTCGAAGAGGCAGGTTTCAGGGTTGGCCGGTCGAGCAGATCCAACAGCCGCTCGCAAAGCGCCACACGACGTGCGCGAGACCGCACAAACTCCGCATCGACCGAACGGACACAGAACGGCGAAGAGCGAACCGAGCCCCGAAAGCGCATATCCACAATACCAGCTGAGGATGAAGAGCCGATAGAGGGCTACCATGCTTGGAGCCCAACATTCCCGGCTGACGGCACGACTGAATTTCAACCAAGTTCTCAGCGAACGAATCACACTGTGAGGCCTAGTACGTCTCGCATTCCCCTGCCTAAGACTAGCGGTATACCTGTACCTGCTTCAATGGCAGAGCGTGACGCGCCGCTGCCGAGATCTAGAGCAGGTAGTGGAAACTGGAACGGTGATGCCATCGCTACCATGGGTGCACGAGTGCGAAGTGGCAGTGTAGGCAGCCAAGCGTTGCTCGATGATGCAGACGATGGTCGACAAAGGACTCCACCGTATGGTAGTGGCCATAGGCGCAATACTTCCACCGGAAGCTGGAGTCCGCCAAAGTCACCCCAAAAATCTCCTATGAAGGCCAAAACGCCCGGCAAACCGAACACTACCTCTGGACCACGTAAAGCTAGTGCTCAGACGAAGCCTAGGTCTCGCGTGACCTCCAATAACTCCCCTCCGAACCGTCCGCGTACCAGCGGTGGGTCTACTACAACAAGGCCCACTACAAGCAACCGACCAGAAGGTGAGGCCCCGTGGATAGCTTCCATGTACAAGCCCGACCCACGGTTGCCTCCGGATCAACAGATCATCCCTACGCATGCCAAGCGTATGCAGCAAGAGCAATGGGAAAACGAGGGGAGGGTCGGCTCCATGTACGACAAAGACTTTAGACTGCTGAACGATGACGACATGGCGGACAAGCGACTGTCGCAGCTCGCCAATCTTGATCCCATCGCTATAGAGAAGGCGCGGGAAGCTGAGACCTGGCCCCTTCCCAGTCCCGTGAAGCCAGACTCACCTGCATCGCTTGAAAGAGTTGACACCAACACTGCAAAGTCTCCAGTCAACGAGCAAGGTGCCTACAGTCTGACTCCGAAGATAACCCAAGGTCACGAGCGTGCTCCTTCACCAAAGCTAGCCCCTCCCATCGCGCCCGCAGAGCCAAAGCCTGCAGTGACTCGCATGCCCGAACCGAAGGAGGAGGTCAAGGAGAAAAAGGGCTGCTGCTGCATCGTCATGTAGCTTTCATTATTCCATATACCCATTTCCGTTCCTTACTCATACCAACTGCGTTCAAAGACAGGTTTCCTTCACTGTACGGCGTTCCTGGCGCACAGCCTTTTGGCTGGGTGGCTACTTTCCTCTCTATATTCTTCTCGTTGCAAATCTGGGCTGATAGCGTTCAGCGATCATTCTAGTGTTATCACTTGCTACTTTTCTCGACCCTCCGTACAGTTTGTGCGTTTGGCGTTTGTATTCTTTCATCTGACTTGGGATTCTTTACATCCATGAGTATATCTGATCGGGCGGACCGCCAATATTTCCTTAGTTTATCGTATACAGAGATAGGACGCTCATGTCCGAGGCTAGCAATGGCTTGAGAGTAGGAGGATGAGATATGTTTGGAGAAGACATGGCTACGGCAGGTCCAAGCAGCAGCGGTGAAGCTGCGTCGGTAGAATGTACAGACATACAATGATAACAGTCGTCAAATACTTTCACTTTGTCTGATAGCCCGATACGATCTCGTCCGTTAATTAACGAACATGGTTATCTGTGCCTAGACGGGCCTATCTTGATCGCGTTGAACCTAGACTGCCTGCGTGTAGCAACATGTGTCTTGTGGCTCGTATTACACACGCAGATATTGTCTAATGATAACAATGTTTCAAGTTGCTGACAGCCAAGTATCTTGTTGTCGATGATGGTTCCTTGATCTCTGTGGGCTCATTGATTTTCATGATATTCGGCGCCCTACTAGAGCTGTTCTACACGGTGAAAGCCTACCCTAATGGTACTCGTATAGTTTCATCTTGATAGACCTCTGAGGTGACCAGCGATGGAGTAAGCATATACCATTAATTTCCGCTTATTCAGTATAACCTCTACTGCATGTGCAAGAAGAGTGAGTTTTGCGTGTCGGGAGCGAAAGAAAATATGAAATGCGCTAACCACTTACCAATCGGGACTAGGGCTTCCCACACGGTCGAAATTGAGCTCGGCGAATTCCACAACTTTTTGAGCTTTCTCTTTATCATACACCACCAACTCTTCGAGGAACACCCGACAGATAGAAATCACCAATCATGGTATGTGGCCCTTTGTCTCTGCTCCGGGTTGAGTTGCATCTTCTCTGGCAAAAGAGAACGATGTAGCGCTCAGCACTGCTACCCCGCCCTTCGCACCTCAAGAACATCACTGACGACGCCACCAGTCGGACGGAGAAGACGATACCAAGTCCCAAGTCAGCGCGGCCGCCGAGGTCGAGGTCTCTGCCGATGCTTCCGGCGGTAAGGGCCAGATGAGCGTCCTCGAGGCTCTCAAGGGTGTCCTGAAGCTCTCCCTCATCCACGACGGACTTGCCCGTGGTCTGCGCGAGGCCTCCAAGGCCCTTGACCGTCGTGAGGCGCACATGTGCGTTCTCAACGAGGCTTGCGAGGAGGAGGCATACAAGAAGCTCGTCGTTGCTCTGTGCTCCGAGCACAAGATCCCCCTTATCAAGGTTCCCGATGGCAAGCAGCTCGGCGAGTGGGCCGGTCTCTGTACGTTGCACTCTCTGGTAGACTCTCAAAATTGAACAATGGCTAACAGATCAATAGGCCAGATCGACCGCGAAGGCAACCCCCGTAAGGTCGTCAACTGCTCTTGCGTCGTCGTCAAGGACTGGGGTGAGGAGTCCCAGGAGCGCAGCATCCTCCTCAACTACTTCCAGACCGAGCAGTAAACGTGCCTCACCCGCGAGCGCGATGCCCATCAACATACAAATTTTTCGCACAACCAACCCTCGGCTGCATCAGTTTAGTCGCACCTCGGCATGACACGGAGCTTGGGACGGATGGCAGGGCGAATTTAGGGTTATGATGTGATGGGTTGCATGGATTTAGACAGGTCTTTTGGACCATGATACCAAATGAGAAAGGACTGAACGAACGCCAACACATCTGAATTTTGTCCATGTAAATTTGTGATACTATTGCTGTGAAGTTTACGATGTGTGGGTCAAATCGTAGGGGGAAATATATTTTCATCCCCTCCCCCATACTCCAATCGCTGTGTACTTTGTTTGTTCTGTATGGTGTATGGATGGGAGCGAAAGTCATGTGGGACATGTCTTTGAACGTACATGACGACATGAAAGCCATACCCATTCTAGGCCTCTACGCAGTCTAAGTACCGCTCAGGCTGTTTCGGGATTCTTGAAGGTGGCGGGTACTGGCCGTCTTCTTTACGCTTTTCTCTGCCACAACATGAAGGTGAGTGAGAGACAGTTCAATCTCATCCCAATAACAATAATCTATATTCTTGACCTGCCCGACTTCCACTTGTTCCCTCTGCTATATGTATTGCTATCTGATAATGCTAATTCTTGCCAACATGCTATGCGAACGCTTCAAAAGTGCAGATGATGGATCTAAATTTCGACAAGCAAACAAAACTCGGCACGCCTAGACATCGCGAACGGTGCGACGTGGAATCTCAGTCTCTACCATTTCCAACCCGCTCAAACTAGGGTACCTCTTGCTGAAGGTGTCGACGTCAAAGTCATCACCACCGTCGCGGCTGACGGGCGCAAGTAGCTTCTCTTTAACTGTAGGGGCAGACTTGACAGGCGAACTTTGACCAGGACCTACTGAGCCCCCTGTTTGCAGATTTTTAGGCTTGGGGGCGCGTGGAGGCGGTCCAGAGGGGTTGCGAACATTGATTGTTGGCGGTGCTGAAGCGGAAGGTGCTGGTGGGGGCATATTCGGTCGGATCGAAGACGGTTTTGCGTAAGCAAGGTCTTGAGGCTGTTGCGAGGAGACATTCATGGGTTTACGGGCAATGGCGGGTGGCTGTCGTGCACCGCTTTGGTCTTGTGGCCGCATAGGTAGAGGTTTTCCAGTATCAGTATACTTCCCGTAGCCCTCAGCCGTACGATTGGACGCTGCTGGCTTGCTGCTTTCATCGAGCAAGTTCTTGACGCGGTTCTGAATCGATGAAGCCTTGGATGGGCCGGCTTTGGGCCCTCCCTGCCCCTGCGAGGCAACGCGTTGCTTGTACTCGGCAGCAGCAGCTTCAACACGGCGCTCTTCTTCAGCTAGTTGTCTCTTCTCGAGTTCTCTTCGAACCTCTGGTGGTAGATCCTGCGTTTCATCGATTTGGCTGCGATCGTCATCACTCAAGCCACCTGTAGCTTCGGAGCCGGCGATAGGAGTCAGGCCACCCTTGGAATCCATGAACTGGTCGGTTGGCGTCATGGGTGGTTGATCGCGTTCATGTTCGGGCGTCTTGGTGGATTCAAAGCGACGGAAGGCGTCGCCAAACCTTCCCTTGACGATGTTTGTGATGCTCCCGCGCTTGCCATGTTTGCCGTGAGAGCTACTCCGGCGATGCTTATGACCATGCTCTTCCTGTTCAATGGAGCGTAGGAAGTCGACACTCGACCTAACATTCTTTTCCTCTGGCTCGGAGTCGTCGATTGCATTTGCGGTGACACGACGCTGTAATGATGGAGCATCAAAGTTACGACCGGGAGCCATCTCTCGATCACGGAGATAATCAAGGTTTGACTCTACGTGCATACTGGCTGGACGTGCATTTGAGTTTGCAGATCTCGATCGGTCGATTGCAGAACCCATCTCCATAGCCGATGGGCGTGAGCTTTCCAGAGAAGGTCTAGAAGAAGCAGGAGATTGAGGAATGTTGAGCTGGGACTTTGATCTCGATTCAAAAGAAGGGCGTGCTGGCAAAGCAAATTCGGGTCGCAACGATGGACTGCTCAGAGGACTTCTTGGTCGACTCTCCGACGCCTGTTGGCTCAGAGCACGGTTGTGGTGTGTTGAGAGAGGCACCTTCCAGATTGGCCGGCTGTTGACGTCTGGGAGTTTCGGCTGTGCGGAAACGGGAGATGCCCGTGGCGACGTTTGGACACCAGTAGACACCATACCGACCCGCTGTGGGATGGGCGATTGGATGTTTGTGCTAGCGTTTCGTGGACTATCTTTGGCTTCATAGGGTTGTGGTTTTCTCAGAGAGGTGGTCCTGGAAACGCCCGCGGAGGACACTGCGGATGAGGGCTTTACGCCAGGTGCTGAATCAACCTTGGAGAGCGGAGGCGATGCAAAAGCTTCATCCGCAAGCGCATCTGTCACACGCTTAGTAAGTGCTGGGTCAGAAGTCGTTGGTGCCTCGCCGAATTCAAACTTCTGGCCTCGGTCATGCAACAAGGAGAATTCGTCCAGAGAAGGGAAGCGTGAGGCTAGCTCGTCAGCAGCAGCACGTCTGACCTGAACATCCTGGGAGTCGAGTGCAGCGAAAGGATCAGATGTCGTTCCTCTCATGGGCGATGGACTTGGCCTTGCTGCTGGAGGTGCCTGAACTGGACCAGTAGGTCGGCCTCTCCTCATGGGCGTAACGTCTGGTATCTGCTGAACCTGCACGGTAGGTGCAACTCTTTGTAGACCGACAACAGGAGGCGGCGAAGAGACTTGGGGCTCGGTAGGCGGAAGCTGCTGGTTCCGTCGCGCTTCTGACTGTGTTCTGCCAGAGTAGATCTGGCTAGTCTTAGCATGGAGCAGTAAAGCCAGAGTGTCAAACATACATCCTTGATAGGAATCGGCCGGTGTCGCATCGAGCAGACCTCGGCGACCACCTGGTAGATGTTGGGTCTATGCTGTGGATTCTCTCTCAGCATCGAGCCTGCTTACAATCAGTCACTGTCCATGGTCTAGTTAACTGCACGAACCTATGAGCTTCTTTATCCTGTCGGAGAACTGGGGGTAGGCTGGGTACTTGAACGAGGCGTTCAGGATGGCCATTTGTCCCACTTCTTCGAAAGGCGTCGTATAGTAGCATAATTTGTACAAGAGCACACCCAGCGCCCATATGTCGCTCTTCTCGTCTATTGGTTGTTTGCGATATACGTCGATCATTTCCGGACTGCGGTACTGTAGTGTGGTATGCCGCTGTACGTCGTCCTCGATCAATCTCCCTTCGGCGGCAGTTGTAGCGGCAGGTCTCGGCGGTGCAGTGGAACCAAAATCGCATAGTTTGTATATCTTGTTGCCTGCCACGGTAGTGATCAAGACGTTCTCGACCTTGAGATCGCGATGGAGGAGCGGTGGCTTGAGGTAGTGCATGGTTGCAACGCCCTCGACGACATCGGAGAAGATGTGCAGAATCTCAGGCTCGGTCAACCTATGCTGGAGCCTGGTGTTCATGAAGTCAATCAAACCGCCGCCTGAACAGAATTCCATGAGCAGAAATACTTCATAGCCCCCGGTCTTGAGCTGTGAAGCATGCGAGTCCATGTATGTGACGATCTTGCTGTGGCCCTTGAGCTTCTTCATGGTCTCGACCTCGGTCCTCATATTGGCGAGTGCATCTTTGTCTGCACAGGCTACCCGCTTCAGGACAGCCGTCTCGGGGGTTCCGTTGTCGGATTTGGGTACGCGGACGAGGTAGACATGCGCGAAACCGCCCTCGGAGAGGTACTTGTCGATGGTGACACGGTGGTTGCCCACCTGGACCTTGGTGCCAGGCGCAAAGGTGCCTGGAGGGGCATTGGAGACGGCGATGGGCGCCGGAGCGCGGTATGCGGCTTGCTGGGCCATGGGATGGGCGGCCGAGGGCGCATAGCGAGCGGTGGACATTTGGGCGGTGAGGGAGCCTGCTGCGGTGCAGGACAACGACGAAGCTATATCTTGCGCATCGAACTGGCAAGAGGTTCGGCAGGGCTGCTTCTCGGACGCGAGAAAGGGGAGGGGGTGGTGAGGTTGAGCAAAGGTGGCATGCCTGGAGATGCTTGTGATCGTACAGTAGTAAACGGACCCTTGCAACTACGAGCGCATGGACGAAGCCACCCACGACAACGTCACAATGTATCTTTAGACCACCACGCCTCGCCCTCTCTCACGCCGCATGCAGACCTGCTTGTCTGCCTCTCGCCGCCCCTCACACAACTATTTCAGTCTCGCACGCTCGAGCAGAGCCATAGTCCCGGCTTGTAGCGCCAAGCGGGAAGCACTTTATTCGGCAAAGTACCGTGCTTTCACTCCACGCGTCTTCATTGGGCAGAAACAACATGTCGAGATAATGGACAAAACATTTGTATTCTTCAAAGGACATGATATAGTTGGCGGTGCGGTACTAGTCTATTGCTTTTGCCCGGACTCCCGATGAGCCCTGGACAAGTCTTTGTTGCCACTGCACGACGTGGTCAGGAAGCGTCACCGAAAGGTAACGGTGAAGGAGGGTCAAGTCGGACCTCAGGCGTTAACCAGCCTCGGCGAGAGGGGCAGGGGGGCTGCTTCAACTACAGTCTGCTGCCAAAGACACACGGCCATTTCAACAGGATAGTACCACTGCTGCACCGACGCGACTTGGACGCGGCCATGTCATATGACGATGGTGGGGGAAGAATGCTTAGGCGTGGGCTACTCCAGAGCCCATGACGGCGTGGTAGTGTGAGGGTCGGGGCTGGAAGCAGCCGTGATGCCGACGAAAAACATGGTGTGAAGCATTTGCCCTGCAGTGGAAGCGCGTTGGAAGGCTGAACAGAGGGATCGTCGTCTGGAACAGGCAGACAAGGACGTCGTGTTTGGAGCAGCGGAGAGGGGAGTGCAGGGAAGGACCTTGGCGGGATGCGACGATGGGCAGCGACCCACCCATGACTGCCCAGACGACTTGGTTCCCTCTTTACCTCCAAAGACGCTCGTGTCGTGTGTTGTCGCCTCGCTTGTTCCTATTTAGGAGCGTGAAGAAACTTGACGCTTCTTTCATTGACCAGAAGGCTCCGCACTGTGTTTGTTGCATCTGCAGAGTGAGCGGGCTGCCCAGTACACCCGCCTACCGCCGCGTACACCATCACACCGATCGAACAAGTTAGACCGCCCTGTTCACACTCTCTCACACACACCCCCACGACGACAACGACTTCCCTCAACTTGCCCGAATAGCTGCCCGGTTGATTGCGACCCTCGACACCTCCAAGATGCTGGCCCGACACACAGAACCGGCGCTGGCCCGACACCGACAAGGCAACATGGCGCGCTCACGACGAACCCAGAGAGACGCGAGTACTTCGCGCTCCGACTCTTCCGCCTCGACCTCTCCAGAGCGCGGCTATGACGACGAAGAAGACAAGGACTCCATCATGATGCAGTCCAACGACTCATTGTCATCACTCGCGCCCTCGGTATCGCCAGACTCAGACGACGAGGCTCGCCGGCGCGCCATCGAAGAGCAGAACCGCATCTCGCCCGTTTCCCGCTTACCCGCCGAGCTCATGATCGCCGTCTTCGCCAAACTCTCGTCCCCCGCCGACCTCAAGAACTGCATGCTCGTATCCAAGACATGGGCAGGAAACAGCGTCGGCCTGCTGTGGCACCGGCCTTCCACAAACAAATGGTCCAATGTCAAGAGCGTTATACAGACTGTCCAGACTGTAAACAGCTTCTTTGACTACAGCAGTTTGATCAAGCGCCTGAACCTGGCCGCTCTCGGCAGCGAGGTCAGCGACGGCACACTGAGGCCTCTTTCAAGTTGCAAGCGTGTCGAGCGCCTGACGCTGACCAACTGCACCAAGTTGACCGACTTGAGTCTGGAGGCCATGCTCGTCGACAACCGCTACATACTCGCCCTGGATGTTACCAACGTCGAGTCCATCACCGACAGGTCCATGCTTGCCCTGGCCAAACACGCAGTCCGTCTGCAGGGTCTAAACATCACAAACTGCAAGAGGATAACAGACGCTTCGCTTGAGGCTGTTGCCAAGAACTGCCGGCATCTGAAGCGCCTAAAATTGAATGGATGCTCTCAGCTCAGTGACAGGAGTATCATCGCCTTCGCTAGGAACTGTCGCTACATTCTGGAGATCGACCTTCACGATTGCAAGAATCTCGACGATGCTTCCATCACCACCCTCATTACTGAAGGTCCCAACCTCCGTGAATTGCGCCTGGCTCACTGCTCTAAAATCACAGACCAGGCCTTCCTTCGCCTCCCAGCTGAGGCTACCTACGACTGCTTGCGTATCCTAGATCTTACCGGCTGCGACGAACTACAAGATTCCGGCGTTCAGAAGATAGTCTACGCAGCTCCGCGGCTTCGCAATCTGGTCCTGGCCAAGTGTCGCAATATCACAGACAGAGCCGTCATGGCCATAACTCGTCTGGGTAAGAATCTTCACTACATACATTTGGGACACTGCTCGCGTATCACCGACGTCGGTGTCGCGCAGTTGGTCAAGCTATGCAACCGCATACGGTACATTGACCTCGCATGCTGTACCGCTCTCACCGATGCCTCGGTCATGCAACTGGCTGCTCTCCCAAAGCTGAAGCGCATTGGCTTGGTCAAGTGTGCAGCCATCACAGATCGGAGTATACTCGCATTAGCCAAGCCGAAGCAGATTGGATCTAGTGGACCCATCGCACCTAGCGTGCTCGAGAGAGTGCATCTTAGCTATTGCACCAATCTCTCCCTGGCGGTAAGTTCTCTGCATGTAGCAAAATAGTACCTTTACTGACATGAATAGGGCATACACGCGCTGCTTAACAACTGCCCCCGCCTGACGCATCTCTCGCTTACCGGCGTCCAAGCTTTCCTCCGCGACGACCTTCTCGCCTTCTGCCGTGAAGCGCCTCCGGAATTCAATGATCACCAGCGTGAGGTCTTCTGCGTCTTCAGCGGTGTCGGCGTACAACGCCTTCGCGTCTTCATGAACACCAATGGCCGAGACGATGTTGATAACGAGGAAGACCCTTTCACTCTCAACGACGGTACCATGTACCACGAGGATGAAGATGGCGATAACATGGTTGTGGTCACAGCACAAGCGAACATAATGGCCATTGACGAGGAAGACGAATTCGGTAATGACAGTGAGATGGCAGGGCAAGACTAGGGAATTGGTGACTCGGTCTATAAATGTTTCTGCATCCCTAGGCATCAGCATCGCTGAGTATTCATCTTCGCAGTCTTCTCATCAGCATACATAGAGGAGTTTGGGCGGCGTTGTTAGTCTTTTCGGCATCTCTAGCGGCGCTATATGATATTATTGTTCCTGCAGACGACGCAGAACCGGACGGCTGGTCTTGATAGGACGCACTTTGGTGGCGATTATACCCTTACGCGTTTCTTTAGTATTTTGGTATGGCATGGGGGTACGGGGATAATATACAGAGGTACCCAATTTTCCAAGCCAGGAGCATCACGGATGCAAAGGCCGTACAGCTTATTGAAAACCATGTTTTACTTAGTCACACTGATTGTCACATTACGTATCCTGTGTTGTGTTTTTTTTTTACCGCCAGTATATTCATAAACCGACACAGACTAACAAACTTCCTTCAATCAACCCGGCAACTTCATTTCATCAACCCACACATACATCCACAGTCCGGTACGGGACACATGGCATGTCTGGCAAACCAGTCTCTAGCATGATGCCCATGAAAGCCGTGTGTACAATTCATACAGAACACCATCATCTTCGCTTCCTTGTCTTCTCCCTTGAGCGTCTCATACGCCCCTTGTTTGCTTGGGTCAGGTGAACCTAACCACAGCATGCACAATGCACATCTTGGCATCTGCGCCGCGCAATTGGGGCAATGCAGACCAGGTGTACTGGCGGATTTTGGAGGTTGAACGGGTTTCCCGCCTCCCCCTGCACCGCCGCCACCAAAGGACAGAGAAGGCGTTGCGCGATGTGTTGTCGTCGCTGTAGATGGAGCATTGTTGTTTCCACCACCACTATGTTGGTTAGTAGTAGGAAGTAGCCTTCTCGTACTGTTTCTCGGATCTTTTCTCAACGCGAGGTTCTGCTGGCAATTCAGACAACGTAATGCTAGGCTAGGTTGACTGGGCTTATTCACACTGCGCCCCTCGCGCGTCACGCTGAGCAGGTTGTGCTCTTTGATGTAACGAGTGCGCTCGAGGAATGTACGCCATATTTGTTGTTGCTCGAGGTACATGTCTTTCCAAAGGGTCCAGCGTGGGTCTTGGATGTAGAGTGGACAGGCACGGGAGAGGAGCAAGACGGCATTTTGGAGGCCCATAGTGGGGTGGTGGGAGATGTGGGTCTGGAGGAGGGAGAGGGAACGTGTTGTTAGGCCGGTTAAGAGGAGGGCGGAGATATCACCTTGGCTTGTTGCGGCGTTTTCAGCTGCGCTGAGGAAGTTGGAGAGGTGTTGGTCTGGGAGGTATTTCAATGCGACAGCTACACGGTCTGAGATGGACAGTTGCGGCATGTGAACTACACTTGACCAATCCCCTGTTATGAAGTAGGTGAGGAGGGATTTCAGGTATGCATTGCTTGTCATGTCAGCCATCCAGGCACAGGCTTCTCTTTGCTCGGCTGAGACGCCAGAAAAGGGGGAGGCGCAGGCAATGACGGCTGCAAGACCGATATCGTCTTGTGGGAGTTTCTTGTTTGTGAGGCTAGACCGGAGGAGATTCAGAGCGATGTGTTTGTGGCCCTGGAAAACGGCGAGAACGATGGCTTTGTATATCTCCCCTTCATCGATAAGCCGTTGGCAATTTTGCTCTACGCCAATTTCGTTGAGAGACCAGCCGCAGAGGCTGAGACACAGTTGCCTATTCTCAGGGTACTCAGTGCTCACGCCTTCGAAAGCAGGAAACTCCATGGCCTCAACTATCTCTTTGACTGCATCGCTGAACATCTCATGGCTTGTCTTCGTGTCTGGATCAATAAGTCTCTCGTCGTACATTGTCAACTCATTTGCCCAAATTGAGCTAACTCCCAGGTACTTGAGATCGAGACCATTGCCCACCATGCCATCTCCTGCAGCGTGCGCATCCATGCGGTCAATTAGTGTCCACACATCGACCAACCAGGGATCGTTGTGAACAATGTCTTTGTTTTTAGCACAATCCAGAGAGTAGCCCTCTTGAACACGTCGTTTGGGGGCCTGAAGGACGGCGAGGTAATCGGTGAGAGGTACTTTAAAGTCAGGATAGGCAAGATCGAGAAGGTCCTTGTGCATGTGGTGACTGGGGTGTTTTGTCGAAAGGAGAGGTAGGCTTCTTTGGCTGTTGCTGAGGCTAAGCCTATCGACACTGGAGGAGAGGTTGGTCTTGTGGTCGTATTCAATATCGTACTTCTCGCCTAGCGCTCTGTTTTGTACTTGTATCAGGTCTTCTGCTACCGTGCCATATGGTGAAGTAGGCCTAGCGATACAGGTACGGTCTTTGTATATCTCTTCCAACGCGCTGATATTGAGGCGAGGAGGCGGAGGCGGTACTTTGAGTACTTCAACCTCCCGATTTGAATGTAGGGCTAAAGCGCATTGCCCACTTAGAGGGTTTCCAGCGGTCATAAAGTCGTATGCCACAATGCGTTCTTTGTCATCTTGCCGATGGTTCTTGTCATATGAAGGATAGCGTAGATGATGTGAGGCTTTCGTGTAGTATGGAGAAGCCCATGCTCGAGCGAAGGGTGTGTCTGCTGTCTCAAGAGGTTGATGGGAATGCTGCGCTAATTCAATGATTTTGAATTCTCCCGTGTTGGCGAGCACTCCAAATGTTCCTCTCTTGGTGCCCGAGTATCGAAGACTCCATATGGATGCCGATTGTGAGTTGTCTACAACTGGCTTGAAATCCAGTACCGCACCGCTGCTTGCAGTGTCGTTGGCAGCTACTCGCTGCTTGACGGAGCGAATGTCCCAGACAGTCACAGTAGGATCACCCGCTGTACCTGCTGATAGGAAGTAGTTTTCGTCCAGTGGGTCTATAGCGATGTTGTGCACCTGACGCGTTTGAAATTGCGCAACACCCGTCGTACTAGAGTCTATAGAAGATGAGCAGGGGTGTATTGGCTTGGTTGTTTTTCACCCACCTCTAAGGTCATAGATGCGCACGTATTGCCTCGAAACACCCGCGACAAGCATATCAGGCTGTCCGGTGAAGAACTTGATACTAGAAATCGCCTCGGAGCTTGCCAGCTTCTTGTACGGTTCGTCCTTGGCGGTGACTCGAGAGTCATTCATGTCGTAGATGTTAAGGCAGACATCGTTCCTGACCCTATCCAACCCAGTAGCAAGTAGATTCTTAGCGCTGAAAGCAATGGAGTTGCACTTTCGTTGATGCCGGATGGAGAATGAGTGGATGTATTCAGCATCCGGCTTTTCTGGATCTAAAGTAACGACGGTGGCCTCCCCAGAAGCAGAGCCGACGGCGACCACACTTGGATCTTTCTTAGACCAGTCGAAGGCCGTGTAGTTTGGAAGCTTATCTCGGATACATATTTGCTTGTAATTGACCTTGCTCTTACTAAACTCCTCGATCTGACACAGACGCAATCGATTGCCCGCGACGTCGATGATTAAGAAACGAGGATTGTCCCGTGTGGAGTGTGGTGACCATCTTATTGCAGCTTCCATATTACTGGCTGACTATCGCAACCTTGGGATCTCGCGATAATGGAAGATCAGGGTCCAGCAGCAAAGAAAGGAAGTTTCACAAGTCCACGATGTATTGGCAGGAGGGACTCGGAGCAAACGATGCGGTGCGCATGTTGTAGTACACTCGGCTACGCTGCGCTATCATGCAGGGTCAGAGAGTGTGGATGAACGCCCAACGCGTGATCTTGCTTGGCGTGCATGAGGCGGTCTAACAACCTTAATTCTGCCGCCCCACTAAAACTTCCCTTCCTTCGATCCCAAAGATTTCCGCAGCCGACCAACAAATCACAATCCATACAGTCCCAGCCAGCAAATATGTCGCAAAAGCGCAAGCATGCCGACGCGACCGAGCCGTCCTCGTCCACACCCAAACCTTTCAAGAAGCATCGCGCCTTCAAGCCCGGACAGAGCCACTCCAAACCGAAGAAGCGACCGCACGTTTCGAGCGATATCGACAAGAGTACCAGCACGCACGCGCTCAAGAGCCGTATACGAGACTTGAGGCGACTACTCGCGCACGTCGACAATGTAGGCGACCACAAGATGTCGGCGAGCAATAGGATAGAGAGGGAGAGGGAGCTCGAGGCTTGTCAGCATGAGTTACAGGAGAAGCTCGAATCTACCAGGGAAGCCGAGTACCGGAAGAAGATTATTGGGAAGTATCATCACATACGCTTCTTTGGTACGTCACGATTCACTCAAGGCGCAAGAAAATTCAGCCCCGAGCGATTGCTAACGCGCCTCAGACCGCCAAAAGGGCACGAGGATACTGAAGAAGCTGAAGAAGGAGTACGAGACAGAGGAAGACCAAACAAAGAAGCAGCATCTAGCAGAAAAGGTGCACAATGCCGAAGTCGACGTCAACTACTCCATCTACTACCCGCTCCTGAAGCCCTACGCATCCTTGTACCCAAAGTCCAAGAAGAGCAAGGCCTCGGACTCAGATGACGCAAATGAGGAAGATGTCGATGACAAGGCGAATCGGGACGTCGATGGACCAAAAGGCGATCTGGATATGTGGAAATCAGTTGAGGTGGCTATGGCAGAAGGCACTTTGGATGCGCTCAGAAATCGCAAAGAGGACATGCCTGCTCTTGTACCGAAGAAAGAGAAGAAGACAAAAGAGCAGTTGCAACCACAGCGAGCTGTCAAATTCAAGGAGAAGAAAGTGGAAGAGAAGCTGGCTGCAGCCAAGAATCGTCGCGAGAGGAGGGCACTTGGTGTCCAAGCCCAAGAAGAAGCAGAGGAGAGTGACGGCGGTTTCTTTGAGTAGCTTCATGACACAGCACACTACGTACATCTGCATCATATACCCGGCGATCAATCGTCAAAAAGACTATTCTGGAGCAAACACGCAAATCTCTCTACGTCTTCACATCCCACATGTCTTTGGAAGGATCCTTACGTCTACTGTCCAACAAGCCCCCTCGTCGTATTCCCACCCCCGTAGACCCTGACCGGATGCGCCTCAGTATTGTAGACCCATTCATTTACCCCATCCCTACTAACCTGCCACTCTGCGTCCCCCGCCTGAATAGCAAAACTATACTTCAACACCTCTGCAAACCAGAAGCTCTCCTGAAAATCTGTGTAACCCCCGCCTCCAACGACATTTATATCTTTGATCGAGCTGTAACCACTGCCAACCCTCGTCGTCGCGTTGATTGCCACAAACGCATCCCATGCCCACTCCTGATACTTTGGGTCCGAAGTCGCGCGGTAGGCGTAGTAGTAAGACTCTATGACTTCAGGGCGGAGTTGGTACCCAGCATCTTCGATGAAGAAACCAGTCCTGTTGAAGAAACCAGTCTGGTTTGCAGGTACGGCGGAAGTGTTCCAGGAGAAGATCTCAGGTCCGATGCGCGTGGCGGTGGAGATGTAAGTTTCATGGCAACCGTTAACAAGTTTGAGACCAAAATCGATGTAATCTTGTCTGTCTAGAACTTGGCCGCCTAGGATGAAGTTTCCGCCGTCGAAACAGGCGAGGTGTTGGGACGTCAGATCGAGAGTCGTGTTCTCGTAGGCTGCGAGGAAGGTCAAGTCTGGACGGGGTGCTGGGTTGGAGGCCAGATATGCGATGGAACTGTCTGCTGCTTTGACCCAACGGTCCTTGAGGAAGACGTAGCGTGGGTCATAAATGAACATCTTGATCAGATATTCGTAGAACGAGTCAGAGCCGCCTATCCATCCTCCTTGTGCATCTGTGAATTGCCCGGTGGTGACGTTGATTGTGGAGCCAAGGAGCCCAGGGAACGGTTCGGCGAAGTCTGGAGATGGGTAGAGGAGGTATTGCTCTGCCTTTTCAACCAGGTCTGCAAACGTTCGGTTCCCAGAGAGATCAGCTAGACGGACCCATTCTAAGATCAGTGTACCAACAGTCGCGAGTCCATTTTCTGATCCATCGTTACTTCGGTTGTTAAACGTAAGAACGTTCCAGGGCACTCCTGATGGTGTTTCGAACGCATAAGAGAGGTTATTGGCCAAGTTGATAGACTGCGTGAGTAGAGCTTCCACGTTCGCTGGATCATCTGCCAAGTGTGCCAAAGGACCAGACAGCAAATCGTATCCAGAGAGCATACCACCAAGGTAGCGGATCGTGGTTTCGAACAGGGAGACAGAGTCCTCAGTGAATGCCCAGTTGATGGTAGGGATGTACTCTATGATCTCATTTACAATATCTTTTTGGCCCATGATGAGCGCTGTGCTGAGAGCGTCTACGGCGGAGGCTCCCCACCCGTTTCTGAGACAATTTTAGCACCATCTCGTCTTAACCCGAATTTTGTTACATACCTTGAGTTACTACCGTTGTTGCTCAAGGGTCTTAGCTCGTCCATCGGAAACGCATACTTGCGGTACCCGTCCCAGCTTGTCCTGAAAGCTCCCACCACAGCCTGTGCCCGCTCATCGGATGACGACGGAGGTGAAGCATATGTCGGTGGAGGGGCTTCGTCCTGTCTCTTCGGCAGATCTACTGGGGTATTCGACGGTAGAGCCGACACCAGCGACAAGATGCCACTTCCAAGCGCGAAAGATGTGAGATGCATAATGACCAAACGTTTACTATTCACGGATGTTTGCGGTTCCAAAGATGATTTATACGAATGTGTTGAGCAGACCTGGAGTACTTTTCGGGCCGGTCGATGTTCAGCTTGACGGAAGACAGGAACATGCAAGGATATAGGTCCTCTCCGAACCCAACACAAATGGATGAGGCGAGCACAGAGCAAAGTCGATGATGTCGCAAGAGAGGGGAGTTTGAGAGAACGGGCGGCTGGTCATAGTAGGTACTTACCAAGACTTGTCTATTGGCAAGTGCATCACGCTCACTGTCTACTGCAAGTCTCGCATGCAGGCCCATAACCCTGGGTACATCGGGGCACCATTAAAAGATCCATGTAACATCTGAAAGGGGAAGGTAGTAGCTCTGCGCGAACATACACAGACTCTGGCAGCGGATAACAAGAGGCTGGGTACCTGCGATCCCCTCGTGCTAGTGCCAGCCGAGCTCCTTGGATGTGTGTAGATAGCGCATGATGAGACAGGGTGACCGCTGCGGGGAGAAAAGCGAGTGGCTGGTAAGGTTTGTAGTATGCAGGCCCTTGTGCGTGCTATGATGCCGATCCATGAGTGTCTGCCTGACTTTATGCAAATCCCTGAACATGCATCATTAACTGCTACTGTCATCGCGATGTCTGCGTAACCTATGGCTTGTCGGCAGAAGAAAGCTCCAAGTGAACAGGCGATCCCACGACGAGATGCTTATAGAGCACGCCGAGATATGGTTGTGCGAGAACGGGTGCGGAGCCACTCAGGAAGTCCATGTTCCTGGAAATGGCGGGGTGATCTACGGGAAATGCGGATGTATCGTGGCGCCAATCCCGCATCTTATTTCCACCTCTGTCATTGTGACCTAAAGTGCTTCTTCATGAACAGATTAGGCGTTGATAGAGCGTGTCGCTAGTACAGGACAAATCGCTCCATATTGAGTATTGGACGTGTTTGCGCAATTTAGCACGCGGGTAGGCTGTACGCTTGTTTTATCTGTTGTGTGCATGTCATGATCGCCTGGGTATGTCATTTGCTCTATGCTGCTCGCTACTTGAAGACGCTACTACCAATATGTGCTGTGCAATCATGTCGGCTCGGCCCAATCGACCTGCTCTGTTACCGGAGCACCACCACCTGCCGAGTAACTGATCTTGAGTCGGAGCTTTAGTCTTGCTGGTGGTGGCTAGGTCTGTTAGCATAAGATCTCTAACAAAAGCATGTGATGACTGCTTACCCCATTAACAGCTGTGACCCTCATTTGCTGGGTCGCATCTTGGCCTCCCTCCAACTCGCTACTGCTGATAGGTTGCAACTGCAGCTTTTGGCTTTTCGGAACGGCAGCCTGTAGATTCACACCTGATAGCTGACCGAAGCTTCCAGTATTGCGGAAGCGTGCGAGGAGTTGCACAGCGTTGGCGTCACGCTTAAGCTGGAACGTGATCTGTAAATCATTCTTGTTGTATGCTGGATGCGCAGGTGGACCAGAAGCCACTGCAGGCGTTGAAGCTTGTGGTGGTGGCGACGACATGCCACCGAGACCACCGAGAAGGTCCATTGAATTTCCTTGTGGTGGCGCGCGCGGCTGTGCTGGGGCTGGAGAGGTGCTAGGTCCAGAGTTGAAGAGGTCCATGATGTTCGCTACGTTTGATTGTGGTGCTGGAGATGAGGTCTGAGGCGGTGACGAAGATCCGCCCATGATATCTGCAAGCAAATCTTGACTCTGTTGAGTTCCGTTGGCTGCTCCATTCATGCTGTTCGACGGGCCTGCGTCGCCCATCAGATCCAGTAGCAAGTCTTCGGTTGCCGCTTGCGCAGGCTTCTTCTTGGCGATCTTCGACTGCCGTTTCTTGGTTGCTTCTCCCAAAACTCGTGACTCTTCACGAATTTCAGGGGGTGGCATCTTCTCCAGAACACCCCTCCTGATCTGGTCATGACCAAACAGGTTTCCGTACTCAGCCGCACGCTGTTGGATCTCAACATCGAGGTTTGCGGAATACCGTTGTAATAACCGCCGTAGTCGTTCAATTTGAGCAGGGTCGCTCAAACGTGTTGTCAGTTTCATAGAAGCTGTAACAATGTACTGTTGGACGATGAGACCAGCATAACTGCTACCCAATATGGTCTCAAAAAGATCGACGATGTCGCTCTCCTTGACTTCCTTTACAAGTTCCTCCTCTTCGTATTGACCACCTCTTAGTAGCGCATCGCCGTACTCTCCGATAACCCAGGAACCAGCCAGGGTAAGACCTTCTTGTGTGATGTCTTCTTTGAGAGCGGCATATAACTTCTGTACGGAGTAGGTTTGGAGGTCCGGTGTAGTGGCGATTAGTCGCACAAAGGATGACAAGATCTGCTCTTTGACGTAGTTTCCAGCCTGATGCACAAGGTTAGTCAGATCCACATCAGGTGAAAACTACAGACTTACGAGTTTCAGAACACGCAGCATGGTATCGACGTGCCATCTCTTGTTCGGTGCGAAGCGGTCCGCCGCGATTCCGATCTGAGAGGTCATGACAGGCTTGAACTCATTGTCGGCAACTTCCAAGAAAGCGAGCAGCTCTCTTATCAACACTCGCACATTGCTCTCGTTGATCAGAGTGAAGCTGAGGTCGAGCGCTCGCCGTCTGATACTGATATCGGGATCACGCAAACAATCCAAGATAGTGTTGCGATGTCTTTGTACAGCGTTGGGTTCGACTGCGACAACTTTGATGAGAGTGTTGAGGGCAACATATCTGATGTTGTTGTCGCGGTTGGACAAGAACTTTCCCAGAATATTCACACCGAGTACGCGAAGTCCGGAATCCGCCTCGATATCGAGGATGGTGAGTACTGCCTCGTATAAGATGGAGTTGCCAACGTTCTTGGACGAATCCGTGTTGGTTGCGACCTGGGCCAGGATGTCGTTGATTTGTTCGCTGACGTGTGCGTCACCGCGGGCTAGGACTCGTAGCAGCTGGAGTAGCTTGCACTGCAGGAATGGATCTGTAATGCCCGTCACATCGTGCTCGGGCGCGTAGCCAGACGAGGAGAGCCCCTTGAGTATCTTGACCAGGCTGGGGACCGTGGGTCTGAAGATGTCCCTGACGCCGTTCTCGTCATCCTCGGCTTCGTCAGCCTCACAGAGGTTTTCCACTAGGGTGACGCCACACAGCAAGACGCCGTGGTTTCGATCCTGTAGTAGCAACTTGGCCTTTTCCAGGAAATGCTCCTGCAAGTCGGGCACTTTACGACATATCCTCATGGCGCAGATTGCGGCTTTGCGGCGTATGTACGGGTTTGCACTCGATATTATCGTTTCGACTTCGGGGAATAAGTCTCGAGCCATTTCGACGGAGGCGATGTTGCCGAGAGTGCAGAGGGCGAGACCGACGATGTATTGGTTGGGGTGGTTCAGGTCGCTGCGCACCAGTTAGCATCCGACTTGCACAAGTGCTTCTGGTCAGGGCCTACTTCTTGAGCGAGTTGGTCACCAGCGTCAAGACTTCCTGGTTCTCGTCCAGCAGCAACATGGTCCCCAGGTATCCCAAGCGCTTGTCGGCGAAGCGCGGAGAGGCCAGCAGCTTCAGACATTCAATCTGGCCAAAGTGTGTCCTCTCACCCAGCGTGAAGAGATACAGTAGCTTGGCGACATTGTTCCTCCTCACGTTGGAGTCGTGGCTTTCCTCCCTAAAGCTCGCGCGGATCGCCGCACTCTCTTTTTGCACGACGGCACGCTCGTCGGCAATTGTCTTTGCAGCGCGCACATTTCGGATGAACTGCTTCACTGTATATCCTTAGCACATGTCCACAGCTGCTGGGGTCGCGGTGCTTGGCGTACAGGAAGCCATTGTGGTGGCCTCTTGGACCCCACCCGGACAGCGTTAATGGATTCGATAGAGGGGTGTTGTGGGAGGACAAGAGGTGGATTCGGCCGTCAGTCGGAAATACGAATCAGTCACGGGTAGCTCTGCGAATTGTTGCTGCTGCGAGTTGGTAGTCGGCAACGTTTGGGCATGGCCTACAGCTGGCCGGGCCGTCATTTGTTCCAGATGTCGGACGCACCTGCCACCGACGACAAACAGGCACAAGCAAACGTGTTTTGCACCACTGCATACTCGGCGAGATGCAAGTTAACAATGACCTCTGGCTGTCCTCGTCACCGTGTATTCCGCTATCCAGCCCCCAGCCACTTCACTTGCCACGAGACGTTGCGACTCTTGGGGTTGCTTCCAACATGTTTGCCCTGACTCGCGCGACCGCTGATGTAACCGACCCTTCTACCGTCGATGCCAACTCCCCTAACCGCTAGGTCACTGCATCAGCAGACAGCATGCACTTGCATAGTCCTCGCACGTCTACACGTATCAAATGCAAGCCTGTTACTGTTCCATTACCTGTTTCGTGGCAAGCGCTTGTCCAGAGTCTTGTCTGCCACTCACTGCCCCATAAGACGAACAGCCTGTGACCCTGTTAGTTTGCTGATCATAGACTGGCCTGACCACATCTGACTGAATCCTCCTTCCCACTACACATCCGCGACATGCGCACACACCTCTCTTCATAATGGCCGAGTCTACGTCTTATGACGCGACTGCTCACAACGGGAACACAGAGTTCCACTCGCCGCGACCGCGCAAACCCACGAGGATCGATTTGCTCAAGCCTCAACTTAGCGATGAAGCGTTTAACAAGAATGGCACGCTCCGGGAACCTGGGTCCGGCGTCTCTAGGTATCAGAACCAGTGCTGTGGAGGTGGTACATAGCTGACCTTTTCCAGTGGAAGAAGTACACCCATACCCCCAGATGCCCCGCCTTCCGTCCAGGCTTCCTCTTCGGCGCGGCGACAGATACGCGCTCAGCGCAAGCAGCGCATGTTCCCTACCATCGACTACGTAGATCGCGTCTCCCACTTCGACCCAAACAGCGACTATCATGATTTCCGCGGCTTCTTCGTTCTGTTCTGGATCGGACTCGCCATCATGGTCCTTACATCGATGCTACGAAACCTGACTGAGACGGGATATCCCTTCCAGATCAGACAGTGGGCGCTTTTCAAGGAGAAGGTTGTCGAGCTTGGTCTGGTTGACGGTGCCATGGTGTTCAGCACCGCTTTGTCGCTGCCCCTGCAGAGACAATTCCTCAAGGAAGGGCCCCTGCGTTGGAACGCGTCCGGTCTGGTTGTACAGAGCATATTCCAGACAATATGGCTAGCTTTCTGGACTACGTATGCTCGCCCTGGCTCTGGACTGTACTGTAGACTGACCAATACAAAGATACCCTTTCATTCGCGACTGGAGCTGGACTGCCCAGGTCTTCTTCACTCTGCATCTACTTGCAATCTTCATGAAAATGCACTCCTATGCGTATGGATACAATTGTCTGCAAAATCGAGTGCACAACTAACGCAGACAAGATTCTACAACGGTCATCTTAGCGAAACCCTACGCCGCTTGAACGATCTCGATACACCTGACAAGGCTAGCAAAGTAGCCGCGGTTCGCTATCCGAGTTCCAGTACTCATCTGCACGAGATCCCACAGTCTCCCTCCCAAGAAGAGCCCGATCCTAAAAAGGCAAACGCAGAGTATTTGAGCCAACTGAGAGAAGACCTCGCGTTGGAGCTTGCTTCGCCTCTTGGTAACGTCTCATACCCCAACAACCTCACCCTCTACAACTTTGTCGACTTTGTCTTTTGTCCGACCTTGTGCTATGAGCTTGAGTATCCTAGAAACGCCAGTATTCGCTGGTTGGAGGTCTTCTACAAAACTCTGGCCGTATTCGGATGCATCTTCCTGATGATCATCACTGCAGAGGAGTTTATATTGCCGGTGCTCGACGTATCAGCTGTGCGACTCCAAAACTCAAATGGCGCTACAGATTTCACCTTGATTCTCAGCGAGACTATCGGTCGCCTCCTTTTCCCTTTTATGATTACCTTCCTGCTAGTCTTCCTCGTCATATTTGAATACATCCTGGGTGCCTTTGCGGAGATAACTCGTGAGTTTCTACCATCAAGCCTAGTAGCTGCTGTTAACAGTCAATGCAGGTTTCGCCGACCGCCAGTTCTACGCAGGTGAGTACACGCGGAGCATATAGCGGGAGTTCCGCAGTCTAACATATCATGCAGACTGGTGGAATAGTTGTGACTGGCTCGAATTCTCGCGCGAGTGGAACAAGCCTGTGTAAGCTATGCTCCTGTACAAATTGCATGTCATCTGAAGCGTATACTGACTTGACACACCAACATGCAGTCACCATTTCTTCCGAAGACATGTCTACTCGGCCTCTAAGAACCACATGTCGCGTCCTCTTGCTACGACAATCACCTTTCTCATTTCGGCTCTGGCACACGAACTAGTCATGGGTTGCATCACAAGAAAGTTCAGAGGCTACGGATTCATTGCGATGATGCTTCAGATGCCGATTGTGATGCTGCAACGAAGCAAGTGGGTTAGGGGCCGCACTCTGTTGAACAATGTCCTTTTCTGGTGCAGCATGATCTTGGGACTCAGCATGGTAAGCTGCCAACTGGATATGTATCCAACAAGCACTAACAAATGGACAGATGTGTGCTTTGTATGTCCTTGTATAAGTCGACGGGGATTCAGCGCCTGCATGGCGCGGATTAGACTAGATTGGATTGGATTGGATTGAATTGGCGCACTGTCTAGACTTGCAGAATACCCCTCTCTACTACGTTGTCCAGTACGCTTAGAATGGCATGTTAGACTTGTGTTAGACATGTATAGCGTGTTCCATGTGTAATACATGGGTCCAAGAGACTGGAGGAGTGAAAGTCGCAATTTCGCAAGCCTCTCCGGACGTGTCCTAGTGTGACGTAGTGGCTACGGGCGTATTCGTATGCAGGGTGGCCAGGGATACGTCGGTGGAGGCGGGCGACCCCGCGTCCGGTCTCACGCGTCGCGAAGGAGCGAGCGGAATGCAGGGATGACGTCGCATCAACAGTACCTGCGAGAGCGAGCATGCAGACAGGTACCGTATGTCCTGGAAGCTTTGCATCTCGGCATACTGCTCGCCTAGTTCACGTCTGTTCATTCTTAGTCTTTTTTCAAGCTCCATCTGAAATGCAAATGAGATCAAATAAATCGCAGGTAATGATTTCATCGCCCGTCACCGGACCTTACTAGCTGGCACCACGGCTACGTCGGAACATTCACAGCGGCGCGCATATAGCTTGACAGCAGCCACAAACAGTCTAGGTATTCTGTGGCTTTGGCTCCTTGGTCGCATCCTCTACAGACATTGTCAAAGCCCGGCCTTTACTCTATCGTAACCATGGCGGAGCTCCACGAAGCGCTCGCGTGCCTCCGGCCGAAAGAGTTCAGCGATGTCCCTACCGACAACCTCGAAGCATTCCTACCCGACATACTTGCCAAAGCGGAAATCATCGCCAATTCCGTGCCTCCACCGCCCAATGGTACGCCATACGAGTCGTCGCAACGAACCCGAACCGAGCAACAGCCTGCGACGAGCTCCAAAGACCTCACCATTTCGCAAGTCCGACGGCCACCGCCCGCGCCAGAGCACGAGGAGCTACAAAAGTCGTGGGGAAAGCCGGTGAAGCTGGGTAACAATGAAGCCGCTACAGGCATGAGCGTCTTCAAGATGGCCGGAAAGGATCGGCACGGAGCCTGGTTTTCGCGGTCGAGCGTGCATGAAGGGCTCGGCTTCGACAAGTGGAAGCGCGCAATGAAGAGCGAGTTTCCCGAGAGTCTCCAAGTCCAGGGCGGCCCGGGCGAGGGCAATATAAGAGGCATTGGAGGAGACCAGAGACTGGAGGACATGACTGTAGATGGCCTGGGACAGCTACAAGGTACGTGATACCACGCATGCTCACCCGCCCGAGATAACTAACAAGACGACAGTATACCAGCTGTCCGCCCAGTTCCCCGGCCCGACCTCGCCGCGAGAGTTCATCACCCTCCTCATTACCTCGGACACATGTCTTACCGATGCCTCCAAAGTCGCCAGCTCGATACCGCGACATTTCATGGTTGTCTCCATACCCTGCTCACATCCGGATGCGCCGCCGCGAACCAACATGGTAAGAGGCTTCTACGAATCGATTGAGATGATTAGAGAGATACCCATGGGCGACGGTGACGCCGAGACTAACCCAGTCGAGTGGATAATGGTAACGCGCAGTGATCCCGGTGGTGGCATACCCCGATTCATGGTCGAACGGAATGTCCCTAGTAGTATAGTGCAGGACGCCGTCAAGTTTCTTGACTGGGCATGCGCAAAGGACGACGACGTGGAAGCCGAAGTAACGGCAGGCACAGACCGCTCCGCAGAAACACCCAAAGCGCACGATACCGAGCGGACTTTCTCTCCCACCGAGGCCAATGGCATGGGTGCCGGCGTAGGAACCAGTATAGTAGATAGAACTGGGGAAGCCGGTAGCCAGTACAGCCTACGACGCACAAGATCTGACAGCTCTTCGAGCACCTCATCTTCTGCAGAATCATTTGCGTCCGCTGAGCAATTCACCACTGCTCGCGATGGCCTTCCCATCGACAGAGAGATCCCGACACCATCGACCTCGTCACAACAGTCTCTGCCATTGAATGAGGACACCCATCATCATAAAGGGCTGCAAAAAATTGAAGAGAAGAAGGAACAGTTGAAGGCAAAACTCGAAGAGGCTCGTGAGAAACATGAATCGGGTTTGCAAGCTGAGACCCAGAAGACGGATAAGGAGATGCAAAAGGCAAACGAGAAGCACGAGAGAGAGAAGAAGAAACAACAGGAAAAGTTTGAAAAGGAAATGCGCAAACTCGAGGAGCGCCGCGAAAAGGAGACACGGAAACTACTCCTTCGCCAACAGAAAGAAGCGGATAAGAACCAGCTTGCCAAAGCTCAGCGGGAGCGAGACGAGTATAAGCAGCGCATGGATATATTGGAGCAGGAGAACAAGTTGCTTAAGGAGCAGATTGGAGACTTGCAACACGAGAACACGGCGCTTGTCTCTCGTCTAGGAAAGACCGACGAAGGCATCAAAATCTTGAGGGCGATCAAGGAAGGAGAGAAGGGTAGGACTAGAGCAAGCTCCAGGACGAGTATAAGCTCTGGGAAGAGCGGAATAAGAAGCAAGGGCTCGAGCGATTCTTCGAGTACGCTACCGAGGGCCGGGACAACGAGTTTCTGAGTTTGAATATGGTCACCAGGCGTTGATGCCTTTTCTTCCTCTTCTTTGATCTTCTGTGTGACGTACGTTTAGCGAGTAGGCAAGGTGTGGCGCAAATGTGGGCAATGAATCGATATAGGTTGCACAGCAACCAATGTGGATATTGAGTAGTAATGACAATGAAGGGCAGAAAATGAACGGAATGCTTAGAAGGGGCGCTCTTAGCTTAAGAAGCGCTTGTCAAGTGGATGCATGCGTAATCCAGAGATGCATCTCCCACCAACCGGCCCCACTTGAGCGGCATTCTCGATCTTGATTTGACATCTTGTTTGGATAATTTCTCGTGGTCTACCAATCTCCCTTTCTTTTTCCCATATGTCTTGACTAGTCGACCGTAGCGATGCCAGAATAGATCATTCTTTATGAAGCGAGTAATGCAGACGTTCTTGGCGAATGACGACCTTTGCGGCCCGATAAGCGGACATCCCTCCACGGTTACAATACACAAGCCTCTCGATCCTTGTGAGAAAACAGCCAACACCTTGTGCGACTTTAGTTGCCTATCCAACATTGGTCAAAAGAGGATACAGGCTATCTGGCGGTGTAAAAAGTAGTCGACAGACGAAAAGAAGCAAACACTCTTCCCCACCCACCATCTGGAAAATCAGCACCAACCCTTTAGGGTTTCCATTTCCTGCAGCGAGCGATTCAGGGTACATCCGCGATACTCAAGGAAACTTCAGGACGACTCCTCGCCAGTCGGTCTCCGATCCTATCTGGAATTGTATCTTCTTGCAATGGCGGCCCCAACAACAAATAGCACATACATGACTCCCGGCATAGCACCACGAGCTTCAGGCTTGGAGCGCGATATGAAGCCTACATTACTTGCTTTCCATGGCTCAGGAAGCAACGCGACGGTGCATACAGTCCAGTTAGCAAGATTGATGAGGGTGATTAAAGGACATTTCGAGGTCGAAAGTCTAGAAGGTAAGTACACCGAACCACCAACGACCTCTTTCCATCAACACCACATCACTACATTTGGTTCTTGGACATCTAATTCCTCGGATGATTGAACAATCTGACCAAACCTTCCAGCGCCATTTCCTTCCCAACCTGGTCCAGGTGTCCTCCCTTTCTTCGAAGGCTGCGGCCCTTTCAAACGCTGGATGCAATCCACCGTCACCATCTCCGATATGAAAGCCGGAAACTCTACAAACGCCATGTCACCTGAAGTTGAGGATCTCGTTCGTACTACCGTCAAGCGTATCAACTCCAGCGGCGGCAAGGTAGTCGGTCTAATTGGTTTTTCTCAAGGCACCAAAGTCGTCGCCGGCCTGCTCAAAGGCTGTCAGATGCGTCGCGCGCTCGCAGACAAAGGAGCCGATGTAACAGAGCTTGATCATCTAAATTTTGCTCTTGGACTCAGTGTCTGTGGTTCATACCCACCGCCGCTAATTCCGCCCTCTGTTACAGCAGCGCTTGAAGCGTCCGGGATGAGCGAGGAAGAGCGGAAGGAGCTGTTAGCGAAGAAGATTGAATTACCGGCATTTCATGTTCAGGGCTTACAGGATGAGTGGAAATGGGCGGGGCAAGGATTGATCGACGGGTGGTATGAGATTGGTGAGGGGAAGAGTGTGGTAAGGCACTGGGAGCAGGGCCATCTTTATCCAGTGAAGCCGGAGGAGAGTCAAGAAATCGGAGATTGGATGCTGGGTGTGCTGGGCCTTGTAGAAGGTCAGATGGTAAATCAGGCGCGGTAACAAGAGGTTGGGCATGTGATGAGCGTTAGGAGCATGGGGGTAGCAGTGAACATTGCGCGGAATCAGAGGTAAGCGTGCTTTGGCTTGTTGTCCCAATAGATCAATAAGGCTGGAATTAGTAGCCGCACAAGATGTTGTGTGTGCTCACGTCCCTGCGTTGCGCGCTTCATCCAGAACCATGAATGGCAGTACTAGAATACTTAGCAATTCGATGTGTATTACTCAGGTACGTGAAAGAGAGATCCTCGCACAGGATCATCAAGATGTAAAGCAGATGAAACCAAGCCAGGAACCGTGCTTTACATCCTTGAATGCTCCCAAAGAAGTCACTTGCGCAAAACAACCAAGAATACGAAGAACAAACACCATCGAAAAAAAGGTCGTGTAAGAGTAACGCTTCTATTCAGACTTTGTATGGAACCTCTAACCCAAGTACAAGTGACACATTAGCCTCTTATTAAATATCAAGCCAACAAGACAACTGCATGTCAATCAGCAATCTAATCAGTCGCAAGGACGTCACTGATAGCAATCTCGTTAGCAGCGAGTGCGGCTCATACCAGCTGTAATAGCTCACGATCGCACCTCAATCTTCTCTATACAGTGCCGCCGCTTACCAGCCAACAATAACATACAACTCAAGACGATTTCAACCAGCTCAGCTGTTACACATTCTGTTGGATTCTACCAGCTTCCATCTCATGTACAATCAGTTTGTACGGAACAAGCAGTATAACTAATTGTTCCTCTCTCTTTGTTAGATATGCCTATAGATAGGGCACCTGTACGTAGTTCAATAGAATCATCTCAACTTCTTATTCTGATCCAAGACATTCCGCTCACCAGAGCCGGGGGTATAAGCAGCCTCTACTACCCTCAAACACGAAACTACAGAGATAAAGCAAAGACTGCGCGTAACAATTACTCGGTAGATAGCAATGGAGAAAAGTGCAAGACTCATGGCTTTGTGTTATGCGCTGTCGAGATCAAGGAAGCAGAGACAGCGATATAAGGAAACAATCTAACAAACAATGACAGCGTAAAGCATAAGATGTGAAAGTCTGGGATAGCAGCGCCTTAATCGCTCTTGCATTTCCGAGTCTGAACATGACAAAGTCAGTAAAAAGCCCTTGTGATGGCCAGCATGCGCGGAGGGTAGCGCCGTCCTTTCCAAATGTCGTCGTTCCAATCGCGTCATTTTCCTCTCGCAATTCCGATGTAACGATGAGGCGATAACGTCGACTTCCTGCATGGGCTCATGTCTATACGGGAAAGCAGTGCAGCAGACGGAAATATTACCGTTGGCCACTCATAGGGTATCGACGTTGAGAGAATGATATTTACAGAAGCAACGATTATATATAAGAACGCAAGGTCGCGTTCTGATGAGACTATGCGATAGCGCGATTAATGCTAGTGTAGGCGCCATTGAATTCAAAGGCATTCGCCTAACTAAGGCTCAGTAGTGACGGTTGTGACCGGCATTGCCTTACTGCAGCAAAGTCAACATGTAGTGAGATATAGGGATCGTCGACTCGACTAACCATATGTCTCTCAAGGTTTCAGGAGCAAGTTGATTTGAATCTAGTCAGCTCATGGTCCAAAATAAGTCCGAAATGACTACAGGTTAACTGGGTACTTGCCTCAACTGGCTCATGATTTTTCCGCATGTCGCACGCATTGTCAACCGACGAGCGGGATGATCCACCGAGATGATGCTCCGAAATCCCGTTGTGAACTTACTTCACATGTGCTACGACTTCGTTTCCAGGTTCAACGGCCCTTCTAGGTATTGAGCGACTGTAACTCGAGCTAGTTTTGCAACGGGACGCGTACCTAGTGTATAATCCTTCTCCGGCGTTCTTTCCTACTTGGAACATCGCGCGCGAAGCGACACGACAGTACATATAGCGACATCCTATTCTTCCGGTGGTATTGTAAGCACCAAGTACATGTGGAGTAAACTTGCATCGTGTAGTGGCATGTCGGAAGCTGCACCAGCCTATACGGAAAGACTGACAATACTGTGGGGCGATGTGGGGCACAGTAGATACTATGCCGAGGCGCGACCTTAGGTAGTCGAGATCGTGGACAAATGCTTATCGAAATTGTATTAGGAATAAGTACAGTACTCAGCTTAGGGAGAAGACAAAGGGCGTGCGTATTTTTCAAGTACAATGCCGCTAAGTTGGGCATGGGAAACGACACGACAACATGAAAAGGCTTTTGTGATGCAGCAACGGCTGAGCCGCGTCAACCCTGCAATAAAGCTTCATCGATCTCCCAACCTTCCCAAGTAGGGTTGTCGAAACCGTTGGGGCGGGAGCTGCGCAAGAAGCCGTTCCAGTAGCCTTCGATATCGACAACTGGCCGGATGGTCCTAACGTTGGCATTGAACCCCTTACTGAAGCATTCCTGCATATGTCTATCCTCGAACAATTCGGGATGTGTTCGTCTCATGGTCTTCAGTGCTCTCTTTCCGACCTCATCTACCGAATCGTGATGTCGCAACTGAAAGAACTCCTGGTCATGCTCCTTCCTTAGCTCAGCCATTATATGCTCGTCGTAAAGTCCGAGTTGAAGTAAATATATATCGTACTGGCATAACGACGTGGTGCCTAGATAGCTCCCGCCAGCCTTCGCTCGTCTGTGTAGCCCGACAAGCGCAGCGATGGTGCCCATGCAGCCCGTACCGTAGTCGCTCATGGGAAACGGTGGAACGACAGGCTCATTCAATCCCATTGCTTGACCCTGAGCCCAGGCCACACCAGTCACGCAGTCTGCAATTTGCTGCCAGCCTGGTCGTGATGCCCATGGTCCAGTATGTCCGAAGCAATTTTCGGCAACATAGACGAAGCCCTTACCGCGCTTCTTGGCAAGGTGGAGGAGCTGTTGGGGTCCATATCCGAGACGATCCAGACTACCAGGCCGGTAACCATCCAAAACTACATCTGCAGACTGTAGAAGTTCTTCGAAGATAGCTCGATCTTTTGGCTCCTTCAGATTCAGGTCGGTAGTGTGCTTGCCAATGTTTGCATCCACTTGGAAGAAAGGTACGTCGGAAAGGTTCGGCGACGTGACTTTGATGACCTCAGCGCCGTATTCGGCCAGACCACGACCCATTGCCGGGCCCGCAATGATGCGACAAAGTTCGAGGACGCGGATACCGGCAAGGATTTGTGGCTTGGGCGCACGCGACGACTGGAAAGGAAGAGGAGTCGCGGGAGTTTCAGTTTCGAGAGTTTCTACTTTCCAAGGTGGTTGTTGAAGGAGAACCTGTCCGTGATCGGATTTCTGGAAATCCTCCCATTTCAGGCAAGTTACCCCGGCTTGTCTGATCTTTGAGTTCATTTCTTCGAGCTGTTCGGCAGTGTATTGTCTGACATGATCCTCGATAATCTGGATACATTCATGATAGTCTGTCAAATCGGGCCGTGATCCTTCCAGACCAATCATGTTGAGCGCTTTGGTTGCTTCAAGAGAGCCATGAAGATGGAAGTATTCTCCTGGGTTTTTTGTCTGGTAGAGGTTTGCCGACAATCTGCGGTAAAGAACAGACTGCGCTTGTAGAAGATCGGTATCTGTCTTAGTCAGTGACGACCATCACATGCTGAAGCAGCAAGTCAAACCTTTGAGTAACTTCTTCGCTTTTGGGTTTGACTTATCGAACCCTCCTACAGTGGCTAAGTATGTTGAGAATAGAAATGCGGTTGCTCTTTCGAGATCCACAGCAATGTTCCGTGGCCTCTGAGCATGTTGTAGATCAGCTATAGCAGATGCAACTCCTGCTTCAACCGCCTTAAGAGCTGAGATGGCTTCCGTTTGCTTCAGTGGACTGGGAAAGTAAGGGCTTCCTGTATTGGCAGTCGAAAACTTGACGTTGGCAATGTGAGGCAGCGACTCTTCGGGCAGGTTTTGCCTCGCCTTGGTGATTAACTGTTCTAATGCTGATGTGGTGCCCGCCAATAGGGTGTTGGCTTGTGTGGCGCATTGATGCTGATGACTATCGGTTCCCAAATATGGAGCCATGTTGAGTGATGTAAAGATTAGACCAGATGGGATGGAATGGCAGCGAAGGGGTTTTCAGGTAAAAGACTGGTTGCCCTTTCAAGAACGGGCCGAGGGAATTGCTGCTTGGTGACGGCTTCGGTGTTGAAAAGTTGATTAGCGGCATGTCGAGCATGGTGACCGCTTGCGATCGTGGCAATTGCAATCAGCGTCGGCTAGCAGGTGTCC
>Ga0058698_10000048_pt1 | contig 71109 bp, 84 predicted proteins | sample AgamicAsSfe_FD_67288 | JGI IMG/M metagenome (GOLD analysis project Ga0058698, IMG submission 67288) | Agave microbial communities from Guanajuato, Mexico - As.Sf.e | ecosystem: Host-associated > Plants > Phyllosphere > Phylloplane/Leaf | place: Guanajuato, Mexico | collected 2012-05-30
GCTGTCTGTATCGCCGGTTTCGCTATTCTCATCTCTGTGCACGACAATCGCAACCTACAGTACGCGGCGCTCTTCCTAGTAGCGATGGGGGCCTACACCGCTATGCCAGTCATCGTATGTTGGTTCAACATGAACTTGGGTGGCCACCACCGTCGAGCTGTGGGAAGTGCATGGCAGGTTGGTTTTGGTGAGTAATTCCTGATATACACCATATGAGATGTTGAGAACTGATTAAACACCCTAGGTAACATTGGTGGTATTATTGCAGTCTATTCATTCTTGAAGAAAGATGCGCCGAAGTATACAAGAGGATACTCAATCGCTATCGGTTTTGTATGCCTCAGTGGATTGAGTTGCTGCGCGTACTTTGTCATGTGCAGCTGGGCAAATCGGAAGAGGAACAAGAGCGTCAGGGATGTTGGGTTGACGGAGTACGAAAAGACCGAGATGGGCGACCTGAACCCGGAATACCGCTACCTCTTGTAGACGGTAAAACAAAGACTAGACAAGGAGGAGAACAAGAGCAGATACTGCAGAATCTAACCTTGATCAGGTTAATAGAGAAAATTACAGAGATGTGGTTTTCTCACTATTGAGCTCCTGACTTTATACAACGCTATATGAATTCTTATGACGCTGCCTTTACACGATACGGTGTAGCAGCCCCAGTGTGTCATACTCACCGCGTGTGTAACATCTTTTGCTACGCGTCTCAGGTCTTATTGGTCGTCTTGCACGCGACCTTTCTAACATTTTGCTACTAACCCTAGAATGTTTCAGTGAAAGCTTATCTGACTTCAATCAGAGCTCCTTTTGAAATATGTGTGGCGTCTTGGTATGAAGGCGTGTGGATCCTTCTGGGTCTGGAGAATACAATCTCAATAGGTATCTCGGTCTACACTGACCCGTGCATAAATAGGTGGTTTTGCGCAATTGTTGTGTGTAGTTGCTTGCCATCTCAGGTAACGCTCGGTGCCGTCGTGACGCTTGCAGTGTCCACGCTTTCTTCGCTGCCATGCCCCCAGATCTCTTTACTCTCGCTCTCAACTCCCCTCATAGCCTTTGCAACTTCTTCCAACCTTACAACGACCTCTTGCACACCCTTGTTTACCTTCTCAAAGTACCTGTCATTCTCCTCTCTCCTCTTCCGGCTCAACTCGATATCTTTTTCTGTCTCCTCCTCAAGCTTGATGCGATCAAACAACTTCTCACCCTTTCCGGATCCTGCCCCGTCATGAGGGTGTGCAAGGCTCTGTGGTTGCAGATCGTTCGCTTTGCTATCCTGTGACTTCTTCTGTTGTTCGGGTGTCTGTTCATCCTCTTCTGAGCGTGCCCATGCTTTCGCGAGTTCTATCTGCGCTTTTCGCAGCTCATCAAGGGCTCGGGAATGTTCAGAACCGAAGACGGTCATACCTGGTCCCTTGATGGCGCTCAGCTCCACCTCCTCCAATGTGTTCTGCATCTCGGCCCATATTGCTTCGGCGCGTGACGATGCTTCGGCATCTGCTGCTTGGCTATGCTGTCTTTGTCGCCGTTGGAAGGGCGCAGAAGGATTTGTGGAAGTAAGACTGAGGTGGTCGCCATCGTTGGTTGTCGTAGGTGGAAGAGGTCGCTGCGAATCTGGGGAGAGCAGTGAACGTTGGCGGACTAAGGGCGTCTTTGTAGGGGATCGAATCTCGTGTAACGAAGTGTTGGAAGCATTGTGCGATGGTGGCCCAACGAAGAGGGCAGGAGCAGGTAGGCGATTAGTTTGCGTCTTGGTGACTTTCTTGACGTTTTGGGAGGCCATAGTGACGCGCGAGTTAGGCGCGTAACGTAAAATACTAGTTGTAGTATCGTGGACCCTGTATGAGTCTTACGAAGGGCACTTGATTGAACCTCTGCAGCTTCTAAAACTGCCAACAAGCTGAACCTGTGACTTGTTCGGTATTGACAATTGATGTTCCTGTCTCCCCCAGATGGGATGACGATGGCCCGATAAGATAAGATGGCGTGGTGGCGCTAGGCCGTTTGCAGGCCAGCGCCGCTAAGCTGTGGGGCTTGGCTCTGGCGCACACTGATTCCAGCCGCTCTCGAAAATACTTCGACGTCTGCGATACTAACCACACTCTCCCCAGCACACCCGTCGTCAATACCGCAACCATGGGTAAAGGTACGCAACTACTCTCTCCAGCAGCCCCCGATCGACGACAAATGCACGATCCCGCGCCTTCGCCGTCTTGGATACCGTCGTATATTGTGTAGTTGCTCACAATACCATCAGGAAAGCCAAGAGGTCTCAACGCCGCCCGCAAGCTCCGCAACCATCGCCGCGAGGGACGATGGGCGGACCTCCACTACAAGAAGCGTCTTCTCGGAACCGCCTTCAAGTCCTCCCCCTTCGGTGGATCTTCCCACGCCAAGGGCATAGTCCTCGAGAAGGTCGGTGTTGAGGCCAAGCAGCCCAACTCCGCTATCCGAAAGTGTGTCCGTGTGCAATTGATCAAGAACGGAAAGAAGGTCACCGCTTTCGGTATGTCACTATCTGGAGATTGAGGAGAGCTCCGAGATGAGCCTGTGGCGAGCATGAGAGCACGGGCTAATAATTTGGCAGTTCCCAACGACGGTTGCTTGAACTTTGTCGATGAGAACGACGAGGTCCTCCTTGCTGGTTTCGGTCGTAAGGGCAAGGCCAAGGGTGATATTCCCGGTGTGCGTTTCAAGGTCGTCAAGGTTTCCGGTGTCGGTCTGTCCGCACTGTGGAAGGAGAAGAAGGAGAAGCCCAGGTCATAGAGGACTCGTCTGCAAGGAGTCAAGGAAGGAAACGAACGTGGACCACAAGCCCGCCATGAACGAATGATGGAATCCGCGGATCACTATGGGAGGTTACCGGAGTCTTTACATTGGGATATCTGTGCTTCTACTCGGCATATGAAAAGTCATGATATGCTGGAGAGTTAGATAGAGAATCTGACTCGTTCAAGCGCCCACTCCGTTTGCATATGTCTATGGAGTGAAGTTTGGTGCGTCGCCACATCGTCCATGAAGTTGAGCAACCGTGTTTTATGGAAGCTGCACATGCTACAAAGTATCGTTTATTGAAAAGGACATTGTATTCTACACTAAGCATTCCGTTCAACGTCAACCGACTTGGACTGATGCAACATAGGAAAGAGGCGCCGCCGGGTATCTTAAACAAAACGCCAACCACACATGCAATCTCAACAACTCTAGGATAAAGTTTACCCTATTTCGTAAACATAGCATTAAACGTATCCTCCAATCCTGTATCCTTGGGAGTCCCATAATAATCATACTTCAGCTTCGGGCTAGCGAAGAGCTCCGCGTCCCTCTTAACATTCTTTGGTACACCCAGGCCATCTAGGCCTGATACTTCTCCCACGCCTCCTTGTGTCTTCTGTTCCTTCTTAAAGAAACTGGGTGCGTTTTCTTTGAGAGGAGGAGTCCAGACACTGGGTTTCCAAGGGTTGGGTTTCTGGCTCGCAGAGAGGGAGGTTGGTGGCGGGGCTGGGACCCGGTGACGGAAGGGGTTTGGGTCTGGCTTTGAGAAGATGGAATGGGGTTCGTTGAAGCGAGGAGGTGCTGCGGGTGGTGGGGTTGTAGTCTTGGAAAACTGATTGGATATGATCTCTGGAGCTTGGGAAGAGAAACGGCCTCTGGGCTTAGTTGGTGTCCAGTCCATGTCGTCAGCACCCAGGAACGCGGATCGCTGAGCGAAGGGGGTGGTGACATCGGTAGCGTGTGTAGTGTAGGAGGCTTCTGAGATGGTTGGTGACGGAGGGAGAGGAGAGGATTCTTTACCCTGTTCAAATCCAGTCGTGAAAGCTTGCGCCATACTATCGAAGAGGTCTGCCTGGGGATGAGCCGGATGGTAAGAGCCTTTCCTGACCTTCTTCGCGCTACCAGGCACCTCGGGAACAGGTTCTCGAGTCGCTTTTGGGAAGGAGGGTGCAGCGCCGTATACGATGCGCACAGCCTTCCATGCCATGAGGGACGAGAAAGCTAGTATGCCGAGCATGCCCATGTGAGTGTGCCGGAAGTGGTCGAGCGTCTCGTTATTGATTTCGGTGCCTTGCCAGTAATAGAGGCTTACGAAGCGGAGGACAACCGCACTTACGCGGATCACCCACAAGGACATGAGCCCACGCATTCGTCCTGTAAGACTGTTCATCTTGACTTTCAACTTGGGATTCCACCAGACTGTAAGAGCGTCGGCAATGATTGCGAACTTCAACCACTTGAGTACTACGGGTGACAGTACACAGACTTCATCGATCCAGCCATTTGACTTGGCCTGGGTCCAACAAGTATCCCAGCTGAACACTTGATACGCCCGTATATCTTGGTCCGGACCCATAATCAACCCAGCACTATGCCAAACCACGCCTATTACCGTGCTCAAGATGTAAGTCCACTTGGCCAGCGAAATGAGCCTCAGTGTCCACGCTTGCCGGTGGGTGTGTACGGTCGTGCGCTTCTGCTTGGCCGCTTCCATTATGCGCGCCAGATTGTCTGCTCTAGCGACGTGATTCGCATTCCTGATCTGATGTTGGACTCGAGGCAGACATTCGCTGCAGACTTGTGGGTATCGGGTCTCGAGCTCGTCCTTGTAGTCGTCATACGCGGCTAGATATTGGTCGTATGCCGGGTCGTCTTCTTCAGGGAGGTATTCACCGAGGAGTTTGGCGTAGAGGGTCTGGTTGCGCTGACATGTGTCGCAGAAGATGTCATCCCCCACTGTGGACATGGCAGGTGTTGGTGAGCGCGACCGCAGGTGTTGAAAGGAGGCTTGAGGTGCGGATGCGATTTCTTCCAGGGGCGGATCTGTGATGTTTCCACGCTAGAAACAAGTCAGCTGGGAAGAGTTGAGGGGACACGCAGCGAGTATGTACCTCATCGAAGTGATTCACTGCGTCGCATTGCGGACAGTGAAATGTCTTGGGTATGTGTAAGAAGGTGTCGCGTGACTGGTTGTTGCAGTAGTGACAGCGCAGCCTGCGCCGTAACAGCGCCATGGTGAAGGAGACACCTGGAGTATGTGGTGATGGCAATGGTCAGTGTTGATGCACCATGTCATGGGCAACGACGTGTTTCGGCAGAATGTCGAGGCTGCCACACCGCCCGAGCGCCGGCGCGGAAATTTGGTTCACCATGTCGAATGCACTGTTCACCACTTTGGGAGCGACGACTGCCGACAACGCATCACGGCGGACAGAACAGTGGCCCAGGAACTTGCGGCACCATCGCCCGAATCGAACGTCCCGGCTATATCCATCACTCCACCCCTCGTCGCCCGCCATTCGATGGCTCGGTAGTCCGCAAACCCTCGCACATCCATCTCAATCGCCGCCGTCCCGCCCACCATGAGCCAGTTGGTCGTCAGGCCAGGACGCAATGCCGCCCGACAGGCCAAAAAGCTCAAGGAGATTCGGAAAGTCAAGAACGCAATTACCTGGCACGAGCGGGAACGCAAGAAGCGACAGGAACTCAAACAGGAACGATGGGATTCCAAGCAAGCCGTTATCCAACGTATAATGTGGGAGCATGAGCACGTCAAGGGTGTTAGGAAACAGGCCTTGGCCAATGCAAAGGAAGACTGGAAGCTTGGTCCTTTGAGGCCAAATCGCGCCATTGGCCCCGACGCTGAGAAATATGGTGCCCTCAAGGCTGCCCAGATCCAGAAGCCCGAGATACCTGTCAAGACCCAGAAAAACCGAAATGCTGTCAGGGAGAAGAAGGGCCTGGAATTGGAGTATCCGCTAGTCGTCGACGATAAGAAATACTTCCCGATTGTAAAGGATGATCGTGTCGTGATATTGAAGGGGAAGGACGCGGGTAAAATTGGTACTGTGCAAGAGCTCGTTCCGAGAACACACGAGGTTGTCGTTAAAGACATGAACATGGTAATTTCTACCTTGCCTTACTGCAGCTGTGTATCATTAACACTTCACAGCAATATTTTGACACCGCCGTGTTCAACGCCGCTGCCGAAGGCATGGGGCCTAAGATAGAGAATGCTTTGCCTATGCCTCTTGATAACGTACGCCTGGTGGTACCTGCCGAGATACAGAAAGGAGGCAAAAAGTGCTTCGAGGATGTTGTGGTCGAGAAGATCTTCATGGAGCGACATACAACCGGCATTGACCCCTACACTGGCACCGATTACGGCGACAGCGAGATCCCGGAAGCACATCAATATGATCCTCGAACTGGTCTCCCCATATTCCACCGATACATTGCAGGCACACGGCAACGACTTGAATGGCCATGGGAACGTGAAGAAGAGATCAAAGATATCGATATCACGAAAGAGTCAGAGACGGACAAGCAAACATGGCTCAGAAAAACCATAGCCAGCATAAGCCAGCCGCTCACCAGTTTGAGTCGCTGGCGAAGCAAGAACAACGAGGACCGAGCTCAACAGGACGCATCGAAGGACCTGGCAACTGGTAGCATTGAAGAGAAGTTTTCTGAGATTCAGAGGATGGAGCAAGATAGATTCAAGGCTGCGACCCCAAGAAGCATGGATCCCAACTATCCCGGAGCCTATGACGTTGATACAACGCGCAATATCGTTGAGGGATCAGAGTCCATGGCTTATACGCTCGTTGCACCACCTTTCCCCGACACACTTGGTGAAGAACTCCGCGGCGATATTCACGAATTCTCCATCAAATCAAAGAAGGAAAAGGGCCCTGATGCACCGCGCCCTATCAAGATTGCAAGACACTCTGAGCAGGGTGTGCTTGCACGGGAGATTGCAAAGCAACAGCAGAGAGCTGCGGACGCAATGAAGACACCCATGCAACTGAGGTGGGAGCTCGAACATCAGAAGAAGGTGCAGAGCCAGAAGGAGAAGCCACTCGTGGACCAAGAAAGCTTGCTGGCGGCGTTGGGTCAGCACATGCAGAAGAGTGCTACAAAGCCGTATCTGGGAAAGAAGCAGATTTCCAGTCAAACAGCCGATCTCGATTAGAGCCATCAAAGCACGACATGACACCACATGACGCATTGTGGAATGAAATTTGTAGCATCTATTCTGTATATATAGCAAGCATTGCAGTGGGAAACTCAGTCAGGCCCTCGGCAGCATGTGGGGTATCTTCGCTGTAAATGTACACCAAACGCCTAAATCATGCATATCACGACTCCCATCACCTTGCCATGTATATGAGCTCGTACTCAAACTAGAATGCCCCAGTACTCCGCTCGTCCCCCAGCGCCTTCTAGCTCCTCCCACTGTACCAGGAATCGATCCACAACCCTCAGCAATAGCTTCCCACTCAGACTCAATGTCTTGACGCGTGCGAAGCTCTCTACGTACACGGTCTTGCACTTGTCCCTGCTGTTCGCACCCTTGATGTTGAAGTAACGAAGTATAAGACTCGCGAGGATCAAGATTACAGCCGTAGCTGGGCCGTTTGTGATGATGAGATCTGGGAGGTCGGCGGCTGTGGTTTCGTAAGGTGTCGTGGGAGCCTGGCCAGCTAGTAGCGGTGGTACGTGAAGGAGAGGCGCGAACGATGCTAGGAGAGTATAGAGTGATGTTAGAGGTGTTGTGAGGAGTGGCTGGTGTATCTTGCGCGCACGAGGCACGTTGGCGATATTATAGTGGTCTGGTCCAGTGCATGCTGGTTTATCGCCCTTCTTCTCTCCCGCCACATATATCATGCTGTCTGCACCTGTCATCACCGTCACCGGTGTTCTTCCTGCGCTGTTCTCGTAGACTGCATTTTTCTCCATGTCTTGCTTGCGTAATCGTCCCTTTTCCTTATCTTCAAGTCCTCGCTCAAACTCCGCGGCGCGTTGTGCTGAGAATGCATCTCCGCTGCTGACTACATATGTTCTGTGCGTGTACTTGCGTGTATCCAGATCTCGAAGTAGGTAGAACATCTCGTGTGTATGCCCTCCCGATCCTAGCACGATAAGAACGCGTGTTGCGAGCGGGCGCTGGCGTAGCGGTGTTGATTTCGAGCGCGCATTTGGAAGGATAGCGAGCAGACGTAGTGTTGCAGCGACAAGCAGAGTAACTAAAGTCGCGATCGCGAAGGAGAGCGTATAGAGGGAAGCTGGCGGGGGTGCCATGGCGGGGTTCTTGCAATGGAACGCGAATGAGGCCAAGCCGCGGTGGGCTTTCTATCCTTACGATTCCTGTTTAGAGATTCCGAATGCTGTGACTCAGACTGAGCGCGAAAACATCGCTGTTGTGGTCGTAAACTTCACCGGGTGAAGGTACGTGTCATAGTAGTCGGCCAACCATACGGATCTCGGAGAGCACACGAAATCACATGCTTTAGACTTGGCGCGAGGGCAAGTCTACCAGCACCATCCACGTCTTCTCTCTCACATTTTCATCACGCACGTGGGAAACACAGGTCCAATTAGACTCCGTGCCTGAGAGATACATAATTCTACGGCCATACTCACGATCATATTTGAGGAGATCACGCCTCAGCTACTCCGTCATGTACCTACATTACCTTTTCAAGTATTCTTTCAAAGCTTACTGAGGAAGACCATTGTCGAATTGCAAGTGTGTTTTGCTACGAGAGCAACTCGGATCGATGGATGAAGCGAGTGCTTACGCCAGAGAGGAGAGCATATGTACACGAATAATGGTCACAGATCAGTCGGGGTGACGCAATACATGTGTCGAGAGCTCAGCCTTACGTGTGTGTATGTGTGGTGTCCTCGGCGAGGCACAACAAGAGCATCTTCTAGGAAGAAAGCACAGGTATACACATCAATCCTTACAGAGATCATTCCGGAAAAGCAGACTCTTTCAGTACTCGTCATCACCGCCCATTTTCGCCCACAACAATTTCCTCCCAAACTGGCCAATACACAGCCCTCTCTGGTCCATCCATTTGCCAAATCAAACTGGGATTCTGCCTCATAACACCTTCATATTCCCTCTTCAAGCCCAACAATTCCTCACTCAAATCCCTTATCGCATTGATTACTAGCCTCAATTCCTTGCCCTCCATAGTTGCTGGCGATATTTCGCTCTTCAAATCTGACAACGGGCCGACAAGACGCGCGAGTGTCGGAGGCAGGTTGTAGCGGAAAGAAGCTTCTACCCATACAGTGACCGCAAGACGAGAAGCTAAGAAGACGCTAAGCGCGGGTAGATAGGCTAGTATGTCCGCTGAAGAGTTTGTGGTGTGGTGAGACGATGGAGCCAGAGCCCGACTGAGGTGAATGGGCCAGCAGAGAGCCGCGTAGCGTAGGAATGGAAGGTGGGTGTCGAAGGGTATGGTGCGGATGCTATTTGCTCGAGAGCTGTTGTGTTGGGTCGGTGTGGCATGCACATTGTGAATATTAGTATCTCCGTCTGATGAAGACAGAGACTTGTATCCGCTATCACACGATGCACTTGTTCTTTGGCTCGCGCCACTGCTAGTAGGTATGGTGAGTGGCATGACGGGGCCACGAGGCTGCAAGGCACCAAGAGGGCGTTTTGGTACATCGTGAGTGAGGTAAGCTAGACACCGTGCTGCTAGGTGGGCATGTACGCTGCTGTCATCGTAAAGACTAAATTCCGAGCTTTGAGACCCTGGACTATGGAGGTAGTCTCGTATGGATCCGTGGGAAAAAGCGATGTCGTCGTTGACAACGCGAACGAAGCCAAATGTAAGTTCCGGTAAGGCTTCTAAAATATCTTTCGTATGCGAACTCTCGGACACGTTGGGGTTGCGTAGAATGAGAGCGGTATGCAATGCCTCTGGACACATGCGGTTGATTGGGCAAGAGAGCCACCGGAACGTGTCAGTGATGACATGTTTTTCAGTCAGTGGATGGCGTGCTAATGCATCAAACATGATACGAAAGAGTGATTCCAGACTCTGCAGCGAACGCATGTCTTGTAAGATAGCAAATCGCTCCTCCGATGACAGCAGCGGCGATTGAAGGAACTTCAATACCATGCCGGCCCATAGAAAGTCACCATCCGCTGTCTTCGCGACTTCCGAGATGAGCGATCGGTCCATGCAAATCCCAAAGAAACCTTGGTCTGCTAGGCGGTTCAGTTTTGGTGCCACGAAACGATCGATAGCAACTGCGTTGTACTTGCTAGTAAGTGGGAGAATGTGGGGAGCATCTGAAGCCCATTTCTGGTACTCGAGAGGTATCTTCAAGTTCGGCCTGCTGAATATAATAACTCTTGTGTCGGAACCACGACAAAGTCTTGCTAGAGAAGCGAGGAGCATTTCAGTGTCGCTACACTCATCAATGCCATCAACCACAATGAAAGTGGGATGTTGTCGAAGTAGAAGCAATAAAATGTCCGTGACCTCATCAGTAGTAGCGTGTTCTCGAAACGAAGTTTTGCGCAATAAAAGGCTGACAGCATCCAGGGTGGAACGATCGTGTCGATGTGTATGGAGCAACTGACATGAGAAGGCCCGAAATGCGTCTTCAGGTTTGTTGTTCTTGTAAAGGAGGTTACTAAAATGATAGTGTGCGGTCGCTGGAGGCTCATCGCATAGGTCAGGATCTTCTGCTTCACCAGCCAGATTGCTTACAACCGAGTGTGATATGACAGTCTTGCCAAAACCTGCTTTCGCTAATCACTTGTCAGCTTTCCAAATATTTGACATAGATGCAGGTTTACCTACCCTGTACGAACAGCACTCGATGCTGCCAGTTACTAGCTATAGCATTCTGATCGTTTGCCATGCTTTGATCAAAGCGCTGATCTCGCCATTTGGTGTATGCTGGAGCATGCAAGAACCACGCACAGAAGTCCTGGTAAGGTTGACGAAAATCGTGAGCCGTTGTGTTAATCGAGGCTGAAGTTGACAGCCAGCTTTGCACTTTTTCAACTCTCCTTAACCGCTTTGCAAGTCGTTGTCCATCTTGTTCTACCTGACTATTGCAGTCTGCACTACTCTGTCGATGTAGGAAGCTAAGATAACTTCTACGTTGCTGTGAGACTTCCGCGTAGTATTGAAATTCGTTGTCGGTCTCTCTCTCTAGCCAGCTCCTATGCTGTCTTATCCGGGTTTCAACGTGGGCAAAGCGCGAGTCGAGTGGCCGCCATAGCGATGAATGTGCCACTCCGAACGTAAGAGATTGCACTTCTGTGCCTGTGTATAGTCAGTCAAACCCGGTTCTGAATCTGTACGATATGGAAACATCTACGACTGTATGTCATAGAACTCGGAGCATAGTAAAAAGTTCTAGCGCGTGGAAAATCTCATAATTCAACGATGTACGGATCTCTGGAGCTTCCGTGGCAGAACACTATGACGGTCCGAACCACATATGCGACTTCAAGTCAACGAGAAGACGTACCTTGTGATCCTCGGCAAAAGATTCGATACAGCTCTAGGAAAAGCTGCACAAGGTCCGCATACACGAAAGAAAAAAGTGTTGCCAGATGATAATCTTCAGCTTGGCCATGAGCCTCGGAACCGTTACGTTTGCAGATTTCGTAGATCTGTTGGTAAGGAGGTATGATCTGCGCAATAGCCTCAAGCATGTCGGCAATCTTCTCAAGGAAAAGCACGCAATCAGTGCTCATCTGCCTCCAGTGTGAGTTCAAGAGATGCATTCAGAGTGGCTTTGATCCATACCTCGAATACCAAACGAACAATTCCCCACAAATGACCCGCCCATGCTGGCTTTAGTTCGATACATGTGCTAAGAACATCGAAGTAAGGTGCAAAAGTTCGAATGAACAATGTGAACTTTCGGGTAGAAACCAGTCTTCTTAGGTCTGTGGACCCGTTGCCGGTGGACATACGATGCAAGTCGTTCAGCAAGAGCGAGGCACTAACATCGTGATGGAAATTTTGACAATGTTCTGGCAGTATAGTGTTGTGTGTTGCCTGTATTGCTTCATCAAAGAGTGAATGGTCTAAGCTAAATCATAGTCAGCTTTGCTCGGGCTGCCAGTGACAGACTAACCTTGAATCCACCATGGCTATGTCCGTGTCTTGAGTCTGTGTCGACATTTTTTAGACGCGATCGAACTCGAGCGTAGACTTCTTCTCTGTAGCGAATTCATTGGCACAAGACGTTAAGCATCCACTTGGAACGATTCAGAGCGACAGTGACATTGTAAAGGTATGGATCCGGCAAGGACAGCGGGTGTGCCTGAGTAATAAACATTCAACGCGCTCATTTTGATGGGACCTAACACGAGAACAATTACTGTCCCGCATGGAGCCACGGGAGAAGAAACGGGCGTCGTGGGGCTGAAAAGATGCGGCAGATAAGCGGGATGTGTAAGAGCATGTTGAGTAAGGACCTATAGCCACGAATGTCATGCCCCGGACACAAAGACGTGGGGGAGCAAGCTAGGAACGTGGGCGAGACGACAGGCCCATGCGACAGCTCGAATGTGGCAGATCGGAGGTGCAGGCCGGCGGGCGGGTAATTCCTTGTTCGTAATGAGTAAAAGAAACCCAAAAGGAACATTACTCAAGCGAGCCGTGGAACATGAACGAATAATATCTTGGGTATCTCCTCCTACGAGCTACATAGCCAACTGCTCGGCGCAACGGGTCTATAGTACAAAAGGTATTAGAATGCGAGGTACTAAATCGAATGCCACTAAAATTGTGGCTACCTGATTACGCGGATGCGGGCATGCCGAGCCGAAGCGCAAGCAGCGCACGCACGTCGGTGACATACTGCAAGCCCTCAAGCAGTGGGATAAGGTGCAGCAGATCGTGGTCTGTTGGGTCGCTGATCCAGCCTTCGATGGGAATGGCATTGTCTGGGATCACTATCAGTACAGGCTGCCTTGGGTCGCACTGGGCCGGAGCTGATCTTACCTGGATGGAAAACGTAGCTCAAGGGGCTGTTGTCAAGAATCATGACCTTGCTGAGATCGGGCTCAACCTGAGCAAGGTCCTTGATGTAAGCCCCGTTACGAACAGTGCAGTGCTGTCGATAGTATCTGCCTGCAAAGTACTTGCGCTCCACCTCGAGCCAGTCAATGACGGGATCTGCGTACTCCTGAACCGACGCGGTGAATATGATCAGATTGTACCATTTACTGACCTGTCGCGCCGTTAGTGTGACATGAGGCGCTCCTGGCCGAGGCGCATACCTTTTTCAAGAAATCGTCGCAATACGGCCGTTTGTGAACATAGTACAGGAGCGGCACTTGTGGGCCAATAACCTGTCCATCCGCGCCAACCGAAGCCTGAAGCTTCACTTCTACCATGTGGCCGGTCTGGAAGCGGCCGCCGTTGACTATGCTGTGAATCAGCGTCTCATCGAGATCTATGATCAGCGTCTTCTGGTGTGGTCCAACGGCGGATACGCCTTTTGCAGAGTACGACGGCTGGCGGCGTGGCACCAAGGGACGCGGGGGTTGGGGCGCCCGTGGGAACTTGGTCAGTTGTTTCGACGACGCAGATGCCGGGCCAGTGGGGGACTTTAGGGAAGCGGCCGCCTCGGAGGAGATGGAGTCGGCCCTTGACGATTGGGCCTTTTTCGCCGCCTTGCGTTGCCTCAGAGCATCCTCGTTGTGGTGCAGGGTGATGCGTATCGACCTTTTGGCTGGGGCGATTTCGTCTGCTCGTGCAGTTGCGCTCGATTTGGAGCGAGTGTGGCGGGAGGGGCTGTCCAGGTCGTCGTCGCGTGTGGGAGATCGCTCGCTTTCGGAATCGGACGTCATGGCGGTCGAGGTTGATGCTATTGACAGTGAACGTCTCGTGGGTTGCTTCATGACTGGTTGCGCGACACTCGAACTGCGACTCTTGCGCACTCCCTTCTCGCTACGGTCTGGGGCAGCCGAGGCTCGCGATGATGCATGCGCCGCCACTTTTTTCCGGCGTGCACGCGTAAAAGTGCGCGAGATGTTGTAGACAGGTGCTAGAAAGGAGAAGTGGCCGTCTTCCTCGTAGTAGAAGGCGGCGACCAGACACTGCCCCGTATACACAAAGGGGGTCACCAGCACGCCGACCACAGCGGCAATGCCGTCGGATATGCGCGCGGGATACAGCCATATCCTGCGCCGCTTGGTGTCTTCGTAGGGGCCCTTCTGGGCCTGCTGGAGTAGTGGTGTCTTCTCGTCGTATCCGGATGCGACCGCCTCCGTATTCGAGGAGCCGGAGCCGTGGCTCCTGTCGGCGCCCATCTTGCGCGTCTCACTCTGTGCAGCTATTGCACTCGCATCGTCAGCTGGGGGTGATCTGGAGGGCCGAGGCTCGAGAATGGCGAAGGACTGTGGGGTAGCGTGATTGCTGGGGGGAGCGCAGATGCTTATGTGTTGTTGGCTGACGGTAATACCTCCGTGATGGCGGGGCCGTTGCGAAGCGTGTACAGAGTTGCGGCTCAGTGAATGTGCTCTTCAAGCACTGACGGAACTAGCAACAAGCCGAGGCGTGCAATTCGAGGGAGAGGATGGCTATGCAGCTAAGCAGAGGTTGGGGACGAGGGCAATGACGAACCGCTCGAGCGACCGTGCCCAATCGGAACGCCGAAAGCTCAATTTAGTTACGACTCATACTTTGCCATGACCACCGCTTCGACATGCAATTCCACTCCCACGCTGCCCCAACATCGCCATAGCCGCGTCGCCAGTGCTTTGGCCCAGCAGCGCATCCACCGACTGGCCAGAATACACCCCCTCGGACCTGCCCAGCGACCACGAGAGTCATCAAACCACGACAACCCCACCACCCCACATACCCTCGATATCCCGTTTGAAATCTTGCGACTTTGGCCTGCGCCTTCGCTTTCGCACAGATTCCCACCATGCAGGGCGCAACAATACAGGCGCCGGGACTGTCGACGTACCTCAAGTCGCTGAAGAGCACGCCTGTCGATGCTTCGGTTGAGCATTTCATCTCGTGAGACGCGACTCTGCATCCACGTGCCCCAGCACCAACTAATCTCTCCGCTCCAGACTCCTCAAGCGACGCCAAATACGAAACTCGAGACCATGCGCTATAGCGACGACGGCTCTACTCTTGCGCGTCGTCGGCGAGTTCAAGGGAAGGGATGCCGCAAAGCTCATTGAGCGCATAAAGCAGGTCGGCAGGCGGTTGACGTCGGCGCAACCACGAGAGGTAGTCGTAGGCAACATCGTACGACGCGTACTGGGGCTCGTACGCGAGGTCGTCGACGAACATGCCGAAGGGCAGACGCCAACGGGAAGCGAACCAGGCCACTCGACTCCACAGGCGCCCGCGCAGCACGACTCCCTTCACAGGCCAGCCTTGAACTCGAGCATATCCACCTTCAGCCCTCTCAGACATGCCGTCGCCGAACCCATGCACACAAGTGTCTTCACCGACAACGCATCCGACGTTAGCGAACCCTCGAGACGGCCCCCGTTACTCACCTCACACACTTCGTATGCGCCCACCTCGTCCGCTCCTCTAGTCCACTCGCTATTCGGCCTCTTCTCCCAGCCCGCAGACACACCCTCGACCACAAGTACACCCACAGGCCAGGCTTCGCCAAACGGCAAGAGCACTCTCACAGCACTCAACCTGGAGCGCCTCGAGGGTATCAACAGGAGCCAGAATCTCGACCTCAAGGGCGAGGTCATGGAGGGCATAAGAGAACTCCAGGACGAGCTCGAAACATCAGACAAGCAGATTGCCGAAGTTGCCCTCGAGCACATTCACGCCAACGAGATTATCCTCACCCACACTGCGTCGACAACAGTCCAGAAGTTCCTCCTGTTCGCCGCACGAAAGCGCAAGTTTACCGTCGTACACGCCGAGACATATCCCCACGATCACACTGCCACCCATGGCATCCTCCTTACCGGTAAAAAGCGAGAGGCGAACCCAGATGACGACGCCGACGACGACAAGTGGAAGCCGCTCACCGACGCCGGCATCCAAGTCTACGTTATCCCAGACTCACATGTCTTCGCCATAATGTCTCGCGTCAACAAGGTCATTCTAGCGACACACACCGTGCTGGCCAACGGCGGCCTGGTTGCTGCAGCCGGAGCACACATGATTGCAAAGGCTGCCAAGGAGCACCAGACGCCTGTTGTGGTGCTCAGTGGAGTATACAAGCTCAGTCCAGTCTATCCGTTCGACATCGACGAGCTGATCGAGCACGGTGATGCAGGAAGTGTAGTGCCCTACGACGACGGCGAGTTTGTCGACAAGGTCGATGTTGAGAACCCTCTGTATGACTACGTTCCTGCAGACCTTGTGGATCTCTACATTACCAATCTGTAAGTCATGTCTCCAACTTCTCAGAGCACCGAGCAAAACTGACCCTTACAGTGGTGGACATGCACCTTCATACCTCTACCGCATTGTAGCGGACCACTACCGCTCCGAGGATATCACTTTGTAATTTAGCCACGAGCCACGGCGTTATGATACCAACCAAGCCTAGAAGGGACAGGAAAAAGTGTCGGCAGCAAACAATGTTACCCCACCTAGAGTAGCATTACTCTTCTCTACAGTCATGCATTGCCTGAAAGCAATAAATACAGCACAAATTCCTCATCCATTCAACCCGAGGCACGTATGCCGCCATCTTCACCATCACCGACTCGTGCCCTCGCCCTCCACCCGCCCAACTAGCACACTTCCTACATACCCTTGACCCCCATTGGCCGCCCTTTCGTGCCCCTTCTGCACATACCCGTAACCCATAGGTTACCACCCCCATCATTGGTCGCACGAACTTTAGCAGTGTGCCCTTCGGCCATGGGAAATCAACGGTTTCTGTCAGAATTACCGCGTTGGGTAGTTTGACGATGCGTGAGGGTGGGCCGGCGGGGCGGCAAGGGGCACTGTGGCGCTTTTGGGTAAATAGTTGTGCCAAAGTGTGTAGTGCCCTTCAATGCACCTACTGCGCGCGGGGCGTTTTGCTTCTCTGGAAATTTGGCCGTAGGCGCATTCAAACATGACGCATGTGCATTACAGAACAAGGCTAGTTTGTAGAAGGCCGGTAGTTGTTCTTCGCGTTCTAGCTCTGTTTCTGAGAGCTGGGATACACTGAGGGGTCACTATCACCGCCCCTCCATGTTCGATAGTGCATGCTTCGCCGTCCTACCTCGCACCGAAGCATTACGTGTATACTCTCATACCGATTGCGCGCGGAGAAATGATGATATGCAACAAGTGCTAGCCGTCGGCCATTTTTGGAAGCTACTCAGTGTGATAATGTACGGCTTATCATGGTCTCGGGTCGGCTGTTGTGACATTACGTATGCGGAGAACGCGGGCGCGCATCTTGTGGAGCTGAGTTAATCGAGTGTCAACCTGAGGTCCTTCTTCCCTGACTGGAGAAATTGCAAAGACGCGGGTAAGGCCCACAATGTCATTTCTTGAGCTTGAAGGGTTGCATGTGTTTGTTACGGGGGCGGCTGGAGGTATAGGAGGTGCGATCGTAGAGGAGTTTCTAGGTACGTATTGAATTCTGCACATTTGTATGCATTCTTGGATGCTGGAAGAGAATGCTATGCCAACGAACGTCCCGATGGTCTGCTTGGGTATGGTGAAAGGTATTCTCCAACTTGCTAGCACCATCGAACACCGCGATCAAACCAACAACACCATCACCCCAACAGAGTGTCTCTATGCATCTTGATTGCTGACACTCACGCAGCACAAGGCTGTAAAGTCACTGCACACGACCTCCGCCCAAACCCTCTCGCCTCAACAAAACCTAATCTTCACTGCTTACAGGGTGATATCAGCTCTGAAGCTTCCATCCAAGAATCCATCTCCCAAGCCATTAGCCACTTCTCACAACCCATAAATATCCTTTGTGCCAATGCTGGTATCACAGATGAATCCTCTAGCTACCCTATATGGGGCATGCCTAGCGATCTCTGGGATCGTACTTACGCTGTCAACGTTCGCGGTACTTTCCTAACAATCAAACACTTTCTCAGATCTGTCGAAGAATCACAACTGGAAACCGGCAAGGACGTCAACAACGTTAGTGTTGTCGTGACGGGGTCCGAATGTGGAGTTTTTGGTCAGGCAGGACATGTGGAGTATGCGAGTGGGAAGGCGGCACTGCAGTACGGACTTGTAAAGACGGTAAAGAACGAGATAGTCAGGTTGAACAAGAGCGCGAGGATCAATGCTGTTGCCCCTGGGTGGGTGGATACAAAATTGATTGAGGGTAGATTGGATGACCCGAAGGAGATGTGGAGGGAGGCTGAGGCTACGTGAGTCTGATGCTTGTATCCACTCTTGGGAATATTTCGCTGACTATCATAGTGTTCCCCTTAGGAAGATTGCTCAACCGACTGACGTAGCGCGAGCAGCTGCTTTCCTAGCCAGCCATCGTGCTGCGGGGCATATCTCTGGACAATGTATATCTGTCGACGGTGGTATGGAAGGTCGTATCGTGTGGTCGGAGGACGAAGTTCGCAAATCACAAGCAACTGCTGTGGAACCCGAGATGCCCTCTGTCAATACTACTGGTGAAGCCGAGGTATTTGGTACCACTACCGAAGGCGTATCTCTAGCTAGTAGAAACACCTCAGCAACGGCCATCCCAACAACGTCATCTCTCACCGCCCCTCGAATCAACCATGAACCGAAGATCAAGATACTGCTCTCGGTAGACTTTGACGCGGTATCAGGTTGGTTAGGCACTGGAGCTCACCCCAACAATAACCTCGCAGACTATAGTACGGGGTTCTTCAGTGGGCATGTCGGCGTTCCTAGGCTACTCAAACTCTTTGCAAAATACGACATCGCCAACAAAGTGACCTGGTTTGTGCCAATGCACAGCGCAGAGTCCTTCCCCAAAGAATTTGCCGCAATCAAGAACAGTGGGGCAGAGATAGGATTACACGGCTACTGCCACGAAGGCGCTCCGCAGCTCACTCCAACCCAAGAACGCGAAGTCCTCGAACATTGCATAAGCCTCTACCAAGAGTTGTTAGGGAAACGCCCACTGGGCTACCGCGCGCCACTCTACCAGCTTCGAGAGAGTACCGTAGAGTTACTAGAAGAATACTCCTTCCTGTACGACTCTTCACTATCGCACCACGATAGCAAACCATACTACCTCCCCAATCTACCACCTATAAAGCCGCCAAAGTATACCGAGGAGGCTTCCGCAAAGGACTGGATGAAGCCTCTCCCCAGACCTAGTGCCCCTACGGCCAAGACACTGGTTGAAATTCCAGCAAACTGGTACACCGAAGACATGACGCCCCTTCAATACCTCCCTAATGTACCCAACTCGCACGGCTATGTTGACGTGCGTGTGATGGAGAATATGTGGAAGGATAAATTCGATTGGATTAGGAGCGAGATGCGCGATGGTATTGGAGAAAAAGACGTAGTAGTGTTTCCATTGGTCTTGCACCCAGATACTAGTGGTATGGCGCATGTCATTGGAATGATCGAGAGAGTGATCAAGTGGCTGAAGACGTGGGAAGGGGACGTAGAGTTTTGCACATATGAAGAGGCGGCTGGGGAGTGGAAGGAGAAGAACACGGTAGAGTGATGTCGGACACATGACCGTAAGTAGACTTCGGAGGAACGAGAGTGACTGTCGATCGTCGGCATTACCATGACCATTGCATGCCGGAATTATAAGCTTCGTGTGAACTCCAAAATGTCGCAATGCAACCATATGCGAGGCAAAACCAACAACTGCTTTGTCCATGTCAGTTGAGGATGACATGGCGCATATGAAGTGTCTAGCGCTGGCGCGCTGATCCCAGGGTCCAGGTCCCGAATTCCCCACAAACGTCATCCGTTCCTCCGACCCAAACAATTAAACAAGTGGCTGCCTTGCCGCACGCATGCAAGAAGCAACGGACAGCCAGCTTTCTACAACCCCAGGCTCGAACAGTAGACATTGCCATTTCCTTTTCCTGTGCAACTTCAAGTTTTTTACCCAAAGCTCGTGGCCCATTGGGACAACTTTACGCAACAGACGGAAGAAGGCATGGAGAAGCTCAAGGAAGCAGAAACAGCAGCGGCGCAGCGCTTGCGCAAAACGTTCAAATACCCCTCAGAATCCGACGACGAAGACACGATAGAAGCAGGCATGGATGAGCAAGGTAGCACTCTTCCTCCACCTGCTACTCAGCCGGTACCCAGCTAACACGACCAAACAGATCGCGCAGCCCTCGTCCAAACCCTCAGCACACACGACACATCCACAACACACACGTACACGCTCTTTCTCCTCGCGCTTCCTCTGCTTCCCACACTACTCTACATACCCCGCTTGCTCGCCCTATCCACCCTTCCAACAAGTTTAGTCGCTGTCGCGAGTCTACTAGCCACGGCGTATACCTTGTACTTCCTACCCTTACCACCTACACAAATGGAGCCCATAGATGGCGTCGATGTGACACCTTCCACTTTCCAACAGCCATCGAGAGGGAAAGGGAAGGGCAAGAAACCCATGGGCGGATACGGAATCTACAACAAGACACCATCTTGGGAGCAACCGACTGAGAAGAGTGTGAGGCGGCCTGTACCGTATCTCTCAGAAGACATGGCAGACAGGATAGGTGATTATATTGTGCCTATCAACAGAGCTGTGTGTGGGCTTTTGGCACTGTATGAGGTGTGGTTGGCACGTGAGTGGAGTGAAGGCTTCATGATAGGAGGTGGCTTCTTGCCCGGGGTGATTTGTCTGATAATTCTGTGGGCGAGAACCGAGTTGCGGATTATTGACATGGATGCGTTGGAGAGGATTAACGCGGGTGCTGCGCAGGGAAAGGTAAAGTGAAGCCCAGGCGAACTGCTGACTCTGGAGCTCAACTATGAGATAGCCACGACAGAGATACCCATTGCAGAAGGACAATGCACAATGACTTATGACTATGACGAAATAGCGGTATCATTAGGTTCTATGTATAGGTGGAGGGTACTTATCCGTGATCAATATCATGTCGCGTCGATTGCACATGTCCAATGCTTCGCTGTACTATGCTGTACCGTGAAATGCCAAAGATGCCAGACCAACGCCGCGCTCGCTCGAAAAACAGGATCCAAATTTCTCTTTTTATGCGCTAATCATCAGATGGCACGTGAGCTACGCTCCTGGGACTTCCATGTCCAAGTCGATATTCATATGTGTGACATGGTCGAAGAGGTTGAATGCCGAAGGGAGAGGTTCCTAGCCTGATCGCTTCCAAAACTGGTAACCCTTCTTCTCGCGTTTCTCGTTTGTCTCGCCGGCGACCATGTTCGTATCCCTGATGCCACCAGCTTCTGTGCCAGCAGGATCCATATGGTACGCCTTCTCGTTGCCTCTCTTCTTTCCTTTCTTGACATCCCTCCTGGATGCACAGCAACAGCAGAGTCCCATCTGTACGAGCCAAGCGAATATGGCAAAAGCACTTGCTACCCACATGAAGGCGAACAAGGTGACTCCAATTTCCGCCGAGATGTTTAGCTCAGCCACACCACCGATAGTGTTGCGGAAGATAATGAACATGACGGTCGCAATGACGGAGGCGACTGTTACGAATAGCGCGTTGAGGAAGGCAAGGATAGCAACGGCGAGGGTGAGCCAACGCGTGTAGATGGAAATAGGCATGACGAAGATGAGGACGAAGGACAAGACGGTTGCGGTAAGGAAGAGACCGAACATCCAGTTTGAGACGAGGTGAATGAGGTCGAGAATATCGTTGATGTCAGCGGGAAGGTTAACTATAGGTGTTGTTAGTTGCTTGATTTGCAAAATGCGTCATGCGCAAGAATGGGATAGGATAGTGGGAAGCAACATACTCGACGCTCCAGCAAGAAGCTCGTTACGCAGGATCTCTACAGGGTTGAACCAATACAGCGTTTCTGGCTTACTGCAGTAAGTCACGCCTTGGCCCGCATATCCCTCGCAGAATCCCCATAGCCCGACTTGGTAGAAATCGTGCAGACCCAGTGTTTGCGCGATGGTGTTGATGAGTGCAAAGTTCGGAACGCTTGCAGGCACGATATGGCTCAAGTCGAGCCGGATGAAGTACCAGTTTTTGATAACGGCTTTATTGCGTACGCCCGCAATGTTCACGAGGATAAGGAATATGAGTGTGATGAAGAGAAAGAAGGAGGTTGTGAGCGCCCATATCTTGCGTGTGCGGGTTGCGCGCTTGATCTGCTCTTTGCTGAGCTCAGGCACCACTGTTGGCGACGTTGTCTGTGAGACGGCGGTATCATCCGACTTGCGTCGGCGCGAGAAGATGCCCATTGTAGGCGATTCGGAGGTTTTCCAGGCGTTCAAGGAGAAGCAAGCGCTGCAGCGGAGAATAGTAAGAGAAGCAAGTGGACAGCCAACGACGGAAAACTTGAGACAAACGATGAGCGAAGAATATCCGAAACACTTCGTCGATGAATGTTCAGGCCTTGGATCCGGGGCAACGCAACCTCATACGCGCGTGCTGCAGCAGCGGTCGTGTATTTTTATGGAGCCTTGTTGAAGATCTCGAGCTATGACGTACAGGACCCCTAACAGCAAAACTAGACACCGCAAGAAGGCGCTGGCGACGCGGCGCATTATTGCCTACGACACACATCGGCACTAAGCCACGCGACTAAGACGTCCAATAGCAAATCACCGGTCTAGATATTGGGCGCGACTGAAGCACCGGCGTCGGCGCACGTTTGGTACTCGCATGGTCTGGCCGGTACGCGTGTTCAAGAGGCTGGTTATGACGTCGCCCTAGCTACCGTTCACCATGAAGACTTTGGGGGTGGAGTTAATTGCTTGTGGCTGTGCTGGGGTACTTTGGTGTGGACAAACACGAGCAGAATGCATGTGTAAGATTTTCGCGGGTACGACGGGGGGAGCGGAGTTCGTGATCTGCGTGGATAATTTTGTCCATGACCGGTGCATGGCGGATGATGACGCTAGGCTTCGGCAGCAGAGGTGCATGATTTACGTCGAGGCTCCCTGCTAGGCACACGCTCTTTTAGAGAGCGAACATTACCCTGTGCAACGAGTACAAACAGGTATAGTCAAATGTGCTTGTAATAATGTTTCTTCTTTCCATTCCTCTATGTGCTCGGCTTACATGTTTCACAATCGCTCCAACGAGTCCCACCAACATCTACTCCCCGACACCAAACCGCCATGGTCTCCAAACCTTCAAGCTGCCCTCTACTTCAAGTTCTCCATCTCGCAGCAACGCAGAAGAATAAAAATTAGACATTGGAAAACGCCAGTCCATCGCTAAACCGCCCTAGAAAACGAGTAATCTGCCGGTCGATAGAGTCGCAACCGCGATGGAGAAAAATAGGAAAAAGTACATGACAAGCTGCCTGTACAGGTTGTTGCAGTGATGTGAAGATGGAGAGTAGCCAACGCGCGCGCTATGTCTATGCCACGATACCAAGGAAATCGTCAGAGCCGCTAAACAGCAGTGTATATAGAATTTGACATGATGTGAGCTTTTGATGTTCGGTCGAGTAGGAGAGTAGAGCTCTGCCAGCGAGCCGATGTGTCTATCGTCAAAGATAGGTGCTGAGCAGATTGCGACAGGTTTAGGCGCCCTCTACCATGTTCATCCTGGGCCTTAATTGTACCATGAAATCATCCCTGGTACCCATGACATCTCTTGGTATCCTGCTGACACGGTTGGCACCGCTGCGAACAGCGAACCTGCCGACCGCTGAGATACCAGAATGGTTTGATCGGATAGATCCAGCATCTGAGGCACCTGAGCCAGCAGGGTCGCGAATGCGGCCAGGTGGTGCAAAGTCAAGCGCAGTGAAGGTGCCGGACTTGCGCATCAGGTAGGGACTGGGTAGCGCGGGAAGCTCGTCATAAGAACCAACGAGCGGTGTGTGTGGTCGCACGGCGGGACTGTAGGGTCTGGGAGCACCCAGTGGGCTGTCTGGTCGTATACCGTTTTGTCTCTCACGGAACGAGACTGGCGGCGCAAAGTCAGCAGCATCGAAAACCATCGAGTTCTCGGTTAGCTTTCCGGGTGTGGGAAGAGAAGACAAAGCGGACGGTGGAGGCAGTGGCTTCTTCATTGGCGCAGGTAGACGTCCGCTCATTGAAGACATGCCGCGTGGCGGTGGGTATTGCGAGGAAGCCATGGAGCTGTTAGACATGTGCGGGCCACGAGGACCAGTGGCAGTGTTGCTTCGGAAACGAGGAGGAGCACGTGGTGGGGGTGTCATGGCACGACGAGTAATAGGCTCGGCAAAAGGAGCGTTTGGCTGTGCGACGACAAAGGCACCGGTGCGCGGGTCGAATACAGTGCCGTCTTGGTACTCTGAGCCATAGTCTTCGACGTAGTCGGTGTACTGGTGACCACCAGCGGGTTCAGGCTTAGAGTCGTCAAAGTACTCCTTGTAGAAAGATCGGATACGGTTGGCACGCTCTTCGGGGTTCTCCTGAGGGTCATCGGAAGGCATAGGACGTAGGCTCATTGACAGACGGTTGGTGCTGTGACCAAAGTCGTCTACGGCAAGACCAACGTTCTGAGGACCAGTTGAGTAGCGAGGCTTGGGTGCAACGATCTTGGGCTGCTCGCTTTCTTTGGGTGACGGTGGTGTGATCTGGAAACCATCGCCATAGCTCGAGGTACTGATGATGCTATGCGTGTTTGTGTTCTCCAGTACAACAGCCTGGGACTGAACGCGTGGCAATGAGGGAATATCGTTGGTAGTTTGGACGGGTGACTTGTTGACTTGCTTTTCTGTAACACCAGGCTCGGGAATTGAGATGGTGGGAACATTGGTGGGCTTGAAGGCAGCATACTGGGTCTTGGGTTCAGCGGAAGGCGATTCAACTGGAGGTGAAACAGGAGACGACTCCTTGTCGAATCGTGGGTTCAATGGGCTGAGAGGAATACCCGGTTCAGGGAACTTGCTGTCTGGAGACCGCGAGCCGTCAGGGGATAGAGATTCGCCGCGAATGGGGTGCGAAGTCGACATCCTCTGTGCGTTTTGAAGCAGACCGGCTTGAAGGCCTTCCTTCTTTGTTCCAGCGCTCGAAGTTGTGTACATGGATCCGGCGTCGTTTCGGTAGGGACCACGGGTTGCGCTACGGATGCTCTGGTCATCCTTTAGATAAGCTACAGGGCCGTACGGGTCATGAGGATCATGCTGCGAGCGCGATAACGAATGGAATGACTCTCGAGAGCCGTGCAGGCCAACAGGCAGTATGTATGGGCTTCCGGTCTCGATTGATAGACCTCGGTCGTGGCCTCCAGGGATTTCCTTCTCGGAAACGCTCATCTCGGGACCTCCTTTCTTGCCAGCTCTAGTCACACCCTCCATGCCCCAATCGTGCGACTTGTATTTGTCTTTTGAATCTTCCTCAGCAAGCTTCCTCTTGTTCCTGCGATGTAAGAAGAAGAGGACAATCGTGATACCGACGACAGGCACACTAAGAACAATCAGCGCATTCACTATTAAAGACCTGAGCTACGTACATGACGGCAAGTGCAATGGCGATTGTGGGTACTTGAGTCGGCTTTGTGCAACCGGGATCACTGTCGTTGGTACATGTTGCGCTGGCGCGAGCTACAAGAACGCGGCTGGCCCTTTCGACCATGTGAATTGTTTGACTTGCGCTGCTAGGGGAGCCAACGTGGTTTTCATTACGCACATGGTGGTGCATATGTTGGTGGTGTGAATGTGCCATGGCTCTAGGACCGCTTTCGCATGCGAAGTCGTGATCGATAGAGCTAGTAATGGATACGGGGGAAGCTCGTCTTTTGAATTGTCGACGTGACGCTATACAGTGTACGGTGGCGGGCGAGGCTCCGAGATGTAAGTATTAACAACGTAAGGTCGTAACTCAGTCGTAACTGCTTGTCGACAGAATAGTATATGCGAAACTCGTTCCGAGGTAGTCGAAGAGTGAATGGACGGCGATAGCCTAGGGTGATAGCAACACAACAAAACAATCTTCGGCCCAAAAAAAGAATGACTGGGGTAAGATACGATCGAGCTGCGAAGGTTGCTGGTTATGGATGCTAAAAGAGCGACAGGCCCACGAAGAGGTGAGTTGAAGGAAAGAAGACGGACGGGCGCGAAAGGTAGATGAGGCGCCGCACAGGAGCCTGATCTCCGGTTCTGACTGACAGGCCTTTTGATTGGGCAGCTGTCTCAAGCCTTGCACGGGTCAAGTGTGTTACGCCGAGCAGATGGTGAAGGGCCCCCGTTTGTCGTTAGCCGCAGCCACATGTTTGACCTTGATCCGGGCCGTTAATTGCACTCCACGCAGACTTCATCAACCAGCTCCGCCTAGACGTCTTCACTGCTATCGCGAGTCTCTTCACGCAATCGATAGAGCTATCGTCGTATTTACCCAGCTGCACATCCACCCGTCGCGCTGCATCCGAAGCCCCTACTGGCCTGCAGGTTCAGGAGGCAGCTAGGCCGCACCGTTTATTTTGGACTGCGCCCCATGCGGAGCCGCTAGCCTCGATATGTGGTCGCTACTGCAGGAACCCTTTCGCGAACTTCCGTTATTCGTCAATTCATCTCTAACAGCAGATTATCGACCAGGGCTCCTGCCGCGAGCTCCAGACCACACAGCACCGTCAGAAGCGCCCTGGCGCCCCTGAACCATAAACCGTGAACGCCCATCTCTCCATGTTCACTCGTCGTGCTCTATTCCCGGATGTACAACAGATCAGCTTCCAGCAATCTTTTTTCCTTGCATAGCCACTCTCGTCCTCTGGTCGCCCAAGACCCGCAGAAAACTAATCCTCCCCCTTTCCCACGCAGTGGAGCTCAAACCGGTCCAGAACAAACCCGCTCCACGCTCTCTTCATTTCCCGATCCCGCTGCGGCCGAGCGCTGGTCGTGCACGACCTTCACCGGCCTTGTGTTCTGCATGTGGCCTATCCCCGAGCCCGCTTCCGCTTAACAGCCGTCATTTATCGACATTGTGCTCTCCATCCGTCAGATTTGTTCTGCTCTCCTTTTAGCATGTGAAACTCTTCGGAGCCTTATGAAACTCATAAGCATCGACTGCGCAGAGTTCAATCACACTCATGCATCGCTTTTTCCACGTCACTCGGTTGCGTACACGATACGATGACTATTGAGGTTGGTGCGAACACGTGAAGGAACTGTCAAATGTCGCTCACCGCCACTGGGGTTGCCCTGCAATATCCCTTCATCACTAAGGAAATTACCTGTCTCCCGCCACTGCAATCGGCTTCTGGTGTTTGATAAGCGCATGGTTGCCGGCATAATGGCCAGGCCTTCACTATAGAAAGATGCCTCCGACCTTGCTATAGGGAAATGGCCGAAAGTGATGTCACTCTCAGTGTGAGCGTACATGAGCTGGTCATAGTTGCATCTCGTCATCTAGGGTGCCGTTGTGGCTTGTTGACATCAGAGACTCTTATCACGCACAAATGTGTGAAGTATGTCTTCTTGGAAACATTCTCGGTTCGTGTTCGTCTAGACTAGGGCATAGAATGTGCGCTCTATCCTGGTTGTGGCAGACTCAGGCCCTATGAGTCTCCTTGCGCATTCTTCTGCACATATATGCAACTCTTCCTTAATACTCCAAGAGTCGCGGCTGCTAGGAACCCTGATACTCACCTCAATTGTGACGATGGAAAAGCAGCCCTTCAAGTCAAGCAATGCCTGGCAGTCTGGGACGCCAGTGTCCCATATCTGGATGGTCGATGGCTATGTTTGTACACGCTCCATATCCATGCCAGTTCGAGGCGTAACGGAGGTTTGTTATTGTACCCGTTACGCGATTACTGCTGATAGTCTACTTTCCAGATGTCCTAAAAGCACTATCGTATTCAGTTCTTCATCGTCTTGGCTAGACGTCGGCGCGATATGCACAGAATGAATGAGTCCGGCAAGAACGAGGTTGATATGATGCTCAACATGTATGAGTAGTTGCTTCGAACAACACACCAGATGTGAATGATATCACAATATGGAAAGCATGACCGCACGCGTTTGCTTGTGAACATTCAAGCATGCAAACAAAAATATCTGCTGGGCCGTGGATTGCGAGTGGGAAATCAGCCTGCAGCAGAATTGGAATGCCGGGAGGTGCTTTTGACACGTTTCCCGAATATGCTGTCCTGGAAACAAAGTGAGCTGGCATCCTCTTCTATGGGGGTGTAAGTTTGTGTCTTGTCACGGAGCTCTCGAGACACAGAGAGGCAGGGTATCGATGGTGTCGATTCCCGGCACTGCCGATAGGGTATGTCTGTTTTCCATGGTCTCAGATGCTCCCTTGCGTGCCGGATACCAGACGGACTAATGTCGCTATCATATAGCACTGGCTGGACGCAAATGAGAATCGAAGTATAGCAAGCAGCGTTGGTCATTTAAATGTCAAAGGGAACCTTGGAATGAAGCGGTGGTAGATGGTGCTGGTCATTTTGAACGAAGAACATAATAAAAAAATCGTATTTTTTGATTTTCCAGTGCTTCGACTGTATTATGTCAGTGTTCGGCTTGAAGCGGGTGAGAGAGTTTCGGCGTGATGCAATAATCTGGTTGTTATTGCTTACACACAACGAACACTCTTTGAAAAGTGCCATCCAATTGCTTACTCGTGTATGGAAAAGCTCGATTTCGACAGCCTTTCGACACCACCAGAGAAACATTTTCCTGTCATACTATACTGACCAAAAGCTGTTGGCTTTGATCCATACGGTGCGCATGATTGTCTGGAAGGTTTTCCGACAACAACAACAACAACAACAACAGGGCTTCGTTATGTGTTAGACCTCATCCTGTTGTCTGCCCATATGGTCTCGTCCGCGGAAGGGTAGTGAGGGACTGTCGCAACGGAAAAGCAAATCGTGCACAGCCAGCCGTGCAGCCGTGAATATGCAGCGTGACCTAGGAAACGACGCACGGCATCTGCTGGCAAGTGTGCTGCAATATAGCAAATAGGCGATGGAGGCCGACAGAAGCGATCGTGGGGTCGGCGTGGCTGCCAGGTGCGGGTTAGGCCGAGAAAGTACCGATTTGACTATGACGCATTGGCCATTCTGCTCTCACAAGACAAATCATCGTCGAACAACAAAGACATACATGCACAGAACAATCACCTGCTAACAACTCGCTGCTTATCCCTCACACCCTCTTGCTACCTCCTTTGATACAACTATTAACCAACCGCCCAAAACCAGGCGTCGGACCACGATAAAGACCCATCTCCAGCCATCGAATTCGCGATTCCTTTTGGTCCCTGCGCTGCGTAGCCACGCCCCACTGCCGTCCCAACTTCTTAAGGGTCCGGTCTCCCGAGCAATCCTTATCAAACAACATGTCGCACTTCAGCAACATGGCCGCCCCTCACCCAGTATCCCCCAGGACTACTACACCAAACTCTGGGAGTAGGACCATGGAGGTCCGCCCTCAGCCTGTCCTGCGTCTGTCAGCACCTTCGGGCGTGCTCCGTCTGCGAGCAGAGCCCTCGCAACGTCGACACATTCAATGGGCGGAAGACGTGGTTGACAATGAAGGCATGGGGAAGAAATCATCCAAAGGTACAACCCTCCAATGACACCCTTGTGCCATCAGAGGAACTAACAGAATCAAAGTCTGCTGCATTTATCACAAGCCCCGCGCTGCCGACGAGTCTTCCGACGATGACTCTTCAGATTCATCATCAGACTCAGATTCAGACTCTGAGCCCGACAACAGCACCGCAAGACCTGCTGGAAGAATTGGCGGTGCGCGCGGCAGACGGCCACATCAGCACGATGATGGTTGTGAAGACGTCCACGATCATGGCGAGGCCTCTGGTACCCCGCAAAAGCACAAACGTCAACGGAGGAAGCCAAGCCCGAATGCTTACGAGAAGATGCCGAAGCAGAAGAAGTGAACTTCAATTGCGCTTCAGATGGCAGACTCACTTGGTCATGCCGGGAGCTGGCTTGTACGACTTGGAAACGATTCTCATTGCTTGGAGTTACGGGTGTTCACGAGACACGTTATGATTGGGACTGCGTCATTGCATAGCGCTGGTAACGGACTTGGATAGTCCGTAAAACTTCGTTTTTCGCTGTTGAAATTTGGCGCATTGAAGCTTTTACATCATCCTGTAGCATTAAATTTGCGCATGTGAAGTTGGGACATGTATCCCTCTTATGCTTATTCCCGTCCCCTTGCCTCTCATTGGTGCTGTCTTCACCGTTCTTCGATGCACACGCTATCCCTCAGCTGTAGGACCAACTGCAGCTAACGTTGGGCTCGATTGCAGCTGTGCTATGTGCATCCCAAGACGTCCCATTGCTTGCAAATGCTCGTTAATTGGACGGCCAACGCATGTATATGCAACCGATCGCGCATCAATCTTCCACCCTTGGTGTTCGTTCTGCCTCAAAGCGTTTGGGCTCAGCGAAAAGCTCCATAGGATGCCAGGCACATGTTGTCCACATGCTCAATCCTCTGCTGTTGCTGCATTGGCCTGCTCGATTACCGCAGGCGCATGCTGTGTGGGAATGCGGACAAGCGTCTGTGGCAACGGCGGCTCATCCTCTGCCTTCTTTTCCGAGTCTTCCTCTTCCTTTGGCTGTGGAAGTTTTGCTGCTGTGATTTAGAACGCAATCCTTCCGATGATCGCACAACTTACTGGATGCCATGTTAATAGCCCTTAGCACATTATGCCAATTTGACAATACTGCTGCGACCGCTAATCAACCACCAAGTTAGCATGATATTTCTACTGCGCTCCATGCTTGAGACTGCCTGTAAAACTCATTTACATACCTTCTGTTCCATTTGATAAAGTCGACAGCTTATCAGCGAGCATCTGCATTTGGTCTGCGAGTCCTCCACTTAGTGCTTGCAGGTCTTTCAGGTTCGCTAGTTCGGCTTTTTTCTCTGCGATGCGCGCGAGCAATACGGGAGACTGTTGCTGAGAGCCGCCCATGGACTGATTACGGAGATGAGTAGGGAGGGGGCGCGTGAAGTTTGACATCCTTTACAGTTGGTGTACGTTCAGCACTTTCTTCGGCGAAAGTATAAGTAGTACTCGTAAATAGTAGGTAGATGTTCTTGCTTCGCGGGATGCGCGACCAGAAGTGTTTTCTCTGTGGAAGAACAGAGGACAGGAGAAGTGTCAGGTTATTGGTTTTTTGTCATTAATATGGTAGACAGTTGCCAAGCGTGATACGGATATGCTGTGCTGATACGCGTTCATGCCCCTCGTGTCACGTGGAAGCGCTCTTTTGGCTAGCCTATTTTAACTTAGCTTTGTTGCTATGTAAACATGCAATGACGAACACAGAAGGAACACCCACCGACGCCTTGTAGTATCCACGTCGCCACGACCGCGTAATCGTCTACAGCTTTATAATTAACTTCGACATACCTATTTGCGCATATGGCGCGTCTCAACGAGCCGCCGATCGCACCTCAGCCATCGACGGATTCTATAGAAGCCCTCAAGCGACGCTTTTTGAGGCAGAACCGCGAACTCGCAAAAACGAACTCGATTCAGTCTATACGCATACGAAGCCTCGAAACAGACTGTTCGCGATTACTCGCCGAGAATTTGGCATTGCGCGAGCAGGTCCTGAACCTTCACAACACTATTGAGTCGCGTCCGGCACTCGATCAGATTGATGTTGTTAAGACACAGCTTGAAGCCAAGCTTTCAGAGCTCGGTAGCTTGGTAGCAGGTTTATCGCAATCAAGAGGTGGGCATGAGAAGGATGCGGGAAGACGAAAAAGCCAGATGACAGCAAAGAGAAAAAGCGGAGAAGAGCGACAATGGAGAAGTGGATTGGGTCTTCAGGAGGTAGAGAACGGCATGCTGCCTACAATCACAGAAGACAAATACTATCCTCGAAGGACAATGGGGTATGTCTTTGTTGCCGTGCTAGAAATAGCATGCGCAGACGCACGCGAAGCTAACTTGTCGCAGTGCAGACGAGCTTCAGCAGGTTTTAGAAGACCCGGACAGCCAATCACCAGACATCGGTCCTCCACCAGTTGCGCGATTCGAAGACGAAGATCCCATTGGTTTTGATCCCAGTCCTGCAGTAGAGGAACAACGTGAGGAGGCTGGAGATGAGGGCGAGCCTGCGTTGTCGGTAAACCTTGAGACGCGTAAGAAGCGACGAGAAAGTGGGCCGAAGCTTAACATACGTCGCGTGTCCCTTTTCGAATCTCCGGAAGAAGCTGAAGAGACAGCTACAAAGCCTCTGCGTACTGGAGCGAAGCGGAAATTCAGCGTCCAGGAAGACGAGGAAGTGAGCCAAGCCAAGGGTGACGCTTTCAGATTCAGTCGCCGCAATATCTCAGGTGCTCCAGGGATAGAGACATCTAGTAGCGAATCCAAGCCTTCGTCATTAGATCGGCTTCCCGTTCTTTCAGCTAGTAAGTACACACAAAGCAAGATAGGGTCAATATCTGACTTGATAGAACCCGTCAATACCGATCCAATTTTGTCGCCAAAGAAGCATCGCTCTTCAAACCAAGACAAGCCCGAGAAACCAGAGAAGCCCGAGAAGCCAGCATCGAAAACTCGTAGTCGTCCTCGATTGAATATTACACGCAACACCACTCCGGACCTTCCGCTGATACCCATGCCTGAACCTGTACCTACTGCAGAGATCATACTCGATTCTCTACCTCCTAAGACACCTGCTGTGGACACTATTCTCTCTCCACCTTCTACCGAGCCGTCGACGCAACGACCAGACAACAAGGATACACCGCCACCGGGAGATCTCAGTTCCGCAGATCAGACCGGTCAAGCAGGTCGACCTGGCAGACGAGCGCGTCCTCAAGTCAGTTACAAAGAGCCCAGTCTCAACGTAAAGATGCGACGTCCAGATGCTAAGCTAGTTGATGCGGTGGTCGATCGCAGGACAAGTGTAGAAACCCAGCATGTACCTTCAACCCTTGTCAAGCGTGACGCAGATGGCGAAATCTCTTGGAAGCCCGTGTCGGTAGTCTCTCAGCCGAGAGGTGAAGAAGAGGCCGAAGCAGGTAGCCCACTGAGACAGAAACTCGACAGAAACCAAGACTCCAAAGCATCACCAGCGTCGTTTGAACCTGAGGAGCGATCGACAACCTCGAAGGCCATATCCGCGCTCATCACCGAAACCAGTACTGCTAAGAGAAGAGTATCGTCATCAACTGCAGGATCCGCCTCCGAGCTTGCCATCGCCAAGCCAGTAGATCTTCCTCTTCTAAACAAGGATACCATAGCCGTTGAACAAGAGCCGAAAGAGAAGGACAGCTTGGCCGTGTTCGACTTTACCGACTCTTCACCTGCGGACCCAACGACCAACCCACGTACACGGGTTAACGAACTTGCTAAAGCAGCGCGAAGTGCGCGGCGACACTCTGCTATGCCTGCTTCTTCTACATCAACTTCATTAGAAGAGCGCAAAGCCGAGAGGGGAAGGGTTGAAGGGGCACTCCCTTCGTTGCATAAGCGCACTGGAAGCGGAAATGTGAAAAACAGTAGTAGTACTTCGAGTCTAGGAAGAAGTACTAGTGCTAATGGTATCGCTAGGGGCACGTCAAGTGCTCGAACGGCAGGCGTGAAGGAGAAGAGACTTACCGATACTGCAAGTGTACCGGCTGGTGCCAGTACGGCTGACGTAAGGGCGAACGCTGATGGAGCCGAAAGCATCAAAGTGCGAGACGGAGGGAGGGAGACGAGTACATTAAGAGCTGAGCGCGCAGCTAGCCGTCGAAAAAGTATGATGCTTTAGGGCTGGACTTAGGATACCATGTAGATGATTGGGGCGTTCTCATATATTGGCGTTATGACTGGCACGACATGAGCTGTTTCTCCATAGCGACGGCGTTTTTCTTCGCGAATGATACCTGATCTCACGGGATCATTTTCTCTATTCAGTGCAGTCAAATCGCTCTATGACGGTCATGAAGTCTAACTTGTTACTCTTCTCGATGGCTTTTTGTCAGGTTGCGCTCCTGTTGCGTCACGAGCGCGTCTCCATCGATCCATCTAAGAGCATCACTCACATGTTGCATACAGTATATCGCCCATAATCATATTAGTGGATGTATTGTTGCCGAGAAGCTGCTCAGTTAGCATGTCACAACATGTCGACAAGGTCATATGCGGTTGGTGATGTGATTGGTTGTATTGATGTGTGATGTATGTCTGTCTCTCAGCCTGATGAAGCCTTTGTTCGATACGATTTTTACCTGGACCCCATCTTTAACGGTTCCTGTCCTCATACCAGTCCTTTCCACTGTTGTCTTTGCTAAAGACTCTCTTGAAGCCTTTGGACACAGCATCAGTGACACTAAAGTCGTTGAACAACCATTGGTTGCTGTGTCGGCCATAGTACTTGAACTCCTTTGGCTCTTCGCTTCTCGCACTCTTGCCGCTTCCAACACTGCTTTGAGTGTCTCTGCGGTTGCGCTTGTGGACACGCGGTTTGCTGAACTCGCCTGGTGCGACACCAACACTTTCAGCATGTGTCTTGGAACTAGGCTCAGCGCGCATAACGCGGAGGCCGGAGTACTGAGAGTAGTGGGAGTCATTGGTGCCTGTTGTGGACATTGTTGCTGATTTGGTGAAACGGGGCATGACGCCGCTGTCGATGGAGGTGGATCGGGGACATCGCTGGGACAGAATTGAGTCGGAGGAGGTTTCTCCATTGCCTTTGGCAGAGTTGTTGTTGTTGTTGTTGATGTTGTTGTTGGACTGGTGTTCGAACGAGACAAGCCTTGAAGTCAAGTCTTGAGCGTCGATGCGTTGGTTGTTATAGTCAGTCATCGGCAGTATGGTTGGAGACTGAGTAGAGAAGGTGATGACCTTTGGGTCTTGGCTGATTGTGGAGTGGATTGGATAGTCTTGGATCGTGTTTGGCCCTAGTGTCGAGGCAGTGGAACTAATGCTTGTAGATGGTAGTAGCATCGAATGTGGCAGTGCAAGCTAGGGGGGTGAATGAGGTATATATGCTTTCTCTTGTTTTCTTGCCAAGACCAACACTCTCACCATGGAATGCAGTCAAGACTTATTCCCGCCTCTAGGCGTCTTGGGTGGAGTCACTGGTTCAACGTATGGGAAGTCGGTTCGGGACAAACGTGTCTCTTGACCCAACCGTGAGCCGCATTGAACCTTACTAACCCACTTTATCCTGAAATACTCTCACTTCTGTTCGATTAAACGCTATCGTACGTCAAATACGAGAACACATGACCTCTAACCCTTGATAGCCAATGTCAGCCTTACCCGGCTATCGGCAACCGCCACGCAATCCTAGAGGATAGTTTTAGAGACCGTGCAACAGCCACAGCAAGCCACATCCAATCCGAGCTCTGCAGCAACCTCAAAACGCAAGGCCGCGAATGCATACTACTGCAATTATGACATCGATATCGTTTTTCACGGCTAGGCGGGTATGGCTCGTGACTCGGAGCCTTCCAGTTAGGGCTAGCTGTGGCTTGTGAAGAGTTTTAGGGTGCCCCGGAGCCTTACGTGGCTTGAACAGTTGAGGCGCACGAGTCGGTTAAGCCACAGACAGGTGCATTGAAGTAGTATGAAAGTGGCCGTCGGGTGGCTTGTGAAGCTCAGCAGCCAAATAGAGGTTGATGTGATTGCCGGTGTCCGAATCTGTAATCGGAAGGATAGCCTGAACGGATGTCAACAGCCGACAGGGCAGAGCTTGGGCAGGAGTCCATGCTCGATAAGAAATTATGCAGGACAAGACAAACTTTGGGTCAACATCGGTGATTTATCCTCCGCCAGGCTCAGGACCCGCGCAAGGATGCATGGAGAGACGACGAAGATATGATTTGTAGGTGTAAACAGTCTGCTAGGACCTAGGGCGCTGAGGGATTTCAGAATGCTAGATCAGCAAGAGTAGGCAATTGCAGCACGAAAGCAGAGACACTGCTCTGATTCTTGGAAACCAACAAAGTCAAGACGGCAAACTCCCTATAGTAACACAGCATCTCATGTTGCCTAGCAAGAAGAACGCCATACGCCGCATCATCGTAGTGGGTATATCGATATCAAAAACACCTGTCAGCGCCGCACATTGAAAGTTCACACCCCCACTAAACACCAGGTACACCATCCTTGCTGCGGATGCGTCCGTTTTTGACCGAACCTATGGTGACACCAGCTTCACCAGTCATCCAGCCTGGCATCTTCTCACCGTCTATAATACCTTCTTCTACCAACTGCCTGATACCGGCGAACACATGCGTCCCTTGGAACGTGACCCGTACGTTCGGTACCCAGCCCTCTTCATTTTGTATTTCCTCGAGATCTTTAGCGGTTCTGTCGAGAAGAGAGGGGCGGCCGCGCCGTGTACGGCTGCCAGTTTGAGCATCAAGGTTCGATATATCGTCGTCTAGTTGCGTCGGAGTACTGCCGTTAGATGGAGATGGAAATGGGTCATCGATGCGGACTTCGAATCGCTCAAGACCTTGACCATCGTCAGGCTGCGCTGAGGTCCCGAACCGTCCAGCAGCTACCTCTTTCCTACGTTTGGCCTCTGAAGACTGTTTGTCGTCCAGTGGTCGCTTGGGTCGACCGGGTCCAGCTTTGGATCCACCATTGGTATTGCTCTTTTCCCCGGTCATCTTGTCTTGCCCTTCACTCTTTTGTGTGGTGATAAAGTCTAGTGCATTCTGACTAAAACTATGATCTTGAAAGATGCTCCAACCACCTGCTGCAGCATTGCTCTTCCCAGGCCCGCGGTACGTCAAAAGGGCATCGAGTGACTTGGTGGTAAAGTTCGTACTTGTTAACTGGTAACGCGCAGACGGTCTTGAGAAGGCTTTCGGTATAGCTTGCTGCACGATATCCCTCAGATGTCTCCCTTGGTCTCCAACGACTTGGCCGGTAAGCGTTGCTAGCGACGAGTATACGAAAGGCGATCCGTTAGGCCATACGAAGAATACAGCTTTGGCGCTATCCGTGCTGCTGGACTCGACGGTCAGCGACGCTTCGGTGCTGTACGGCGAATCGTGAATGTAGACTCGTAGTATGGTCATGGGCGACGATTTTATCCGTGTAATCAGGTAATGTGCCTTCATAAGCGGCGTCAGCTCTCTTGCGAGATTTGACATGAAGGTCTGCGCTTGGAATCGTGGAAGATGGTCTGAATCGTTTGTGACTTCCATGTCCGTCACTGGTGATCGCGCACTAGGTATCTTTGTGAGGCGCTTCGCCGTCCAACGCAAGGCATTCGGATGATCTAGTAAGTACTGTATCTCTGCCGTTGCCATTTGGTACATGGATATGCCGTGTCTCCAATCTCCCTCAAGTATGCGGTCAAGCACCTCCCTCCTGCCACCTTTGCGCGCAGCTAGCTGTTTGTACGTTTCTTGAAGCACTTCATAGCTTTGCGCCGGCTCGTATATCTCCTCGTCGTCCTCATCCACTCGATCACTGAGCAGATACGGCTTGCAGAAGTCGCGGTTTTTCTTGCTGAGCCATTGCAGCGCAAGCGACACGAGCGATTGGCGAGAGAGCTTTGTAAAGGTGCGCTGGACCTCGCGGTGGTTGATCGGCAACCGGTGAGAGTGCGGAATATTCTTATAGTCGGGGGCGGTCGCCATCACGTCGGTGCGGTTTGCGTCTACATGGAGGGGCCGTCGGTTGTTGTTGATTGGAAGCTGTTATCGATAGTGTGAGTCGCGACGCGTCGAGGAGGACCAGGGCCCACCACGTGACTTGGCCTACCCCCATTGTGCTTAGGTGGTCAGGTACCTGGGCGTCTACGTAGCGATAAACTGTTGTTTGTAACATTCAACACAGACCTGTAGATTATGCATCGCTCCCAAAGCTCTCCACCTTCAACGTATGTCGTCTGGATGAGTCTTGAGGTTCTTACGGAGCCGTTTGAGGATGGGTGTAGTGTATTCTTTCCGGTTCAAAGCTACCTAGGTGCACAGTAGTCTCGCTGCACTCCGTCATAGATAACCATTAGGTATTACCAATATTCATGCACCCACAGCTCTCTCCAAGGTAAAGACCGGAGAGACATTAGTTCCACCAGGATTCTGTTCTGGTGAGGCTCATCAGTACATTCGCTGGCTAGGAATCCCTTACAATTCTTGCCAGATTCAGATGGACACTGATCATATTTTTCTTGCCGAAGATAGCATAATATGCCGCGTGGAAATTGCCGCTTCTTGGATGTGCGATCCGCTCAGGTGTCCGGTCCAGTCTCGGACAAAGACGCTCAAACATGATTCGTCGTCGGCAAGATGTACGTCCTGATTACAAACAACGAATGCTCAGCTGCTGTGGAAACAATACGACGAGCTGACAGTAAGACGACAGTCATGCTGAGTTTCCTTGAGCCAGCAATCCGAAAGGAAGCAGTAGTCATTCACAGTGCTCTCATCTCGAAACCCTGAACTCGGAGAGCGAAAGCTGGAGCCGTTGCGACTCCAACCACACGTGGGGTGAGGCTCGGCGTAAATGCGGCCTGGGGTTTGCGGTCGCTAATAACTCTAGTCACCGACCGCGGGGCTTCCATTGATCGAGAACGCCCTGCGCACTTTGACGTTCATCCACGTCACGATACACACACACATTGCTCTTGCTTTTTGCACCCTCATCAACGGCCTGTGCAACAGAACGTATACACCAAACCAGCGAACGATTTCAAACGTCGAACCAGGCTCCAGCCGCGCAAAATCAGCTTCGGACACGCAAGCGCGATCGGATCGGGCCTGAGTGGAGCACCATCTCCCAATTCCTCAACAACGACTTCCAGCGATTCTCCCGCTCCATCGTCTGGATAGCAAACATACGCCCATGTCCGCCTACAAAGGCCAGCGAGGGCCCAACGTGTCCCAGTACATCGCGAACCTCAACCAGCTGTCGCCACAGCAGGATCTGCTTGCCGATCCAGCACCCACCGAGGACTTCTCCGACTTCCTGAACGGAGAGTTCTTCGACGTGGACAACGCCCGTAACGCCAGTGTCGACTTCGCTTCTGCCAGTGCTTTTGGCCTTGATTTTGATACCGAGCAAACACAGCCGCTGAAGACCGACGGAGAGTTCCCGCGCAACCCGGGCACCAGCGCCGACGCGAACATGGACTTTAATTTAAATGGTAAGCACATTTCCATGTTCAAAACTGTTCCATTTTCAGTCAATGTGGTTGTTAGCCATTGAGACTCGTCCGTTTGAATTGTCGCATGGTTCGCATTACTCCGTCCAATAGCAGGCTGGCGAGGCGCATGCAAACCCCGCCCTGTGTGTTGCATGCATCGTCACCCCACACCTCGTACAACAGCCACTCACAAGGCGTCCTATATATGCAGCCATGCATCACTGCAAGCACGTAACTGCTTGTTCCGCTGAGCGAAGAACACCACGCACTCGCATCGCGACTCGAGCACATCATCGTCTAGAATAGCCATGACTGACTTTGATCTGCTAGTAGGCGACTTCCCATTCACCGACTTCAACAACTTCGGTACAACACCAGCGTTTGACCCCTCCATGCCCCTGGCGCACTCTCAGCCTACCCACTACCCGCTCGCACCCAACTACGCCTCACCTGCCTCCTCGTTATCTCCTGTTGCCCAAGGCTTTGATCAGTCTTCGAAGAAGCGCAAGCTCGACAATGTCGCTCCCGTCATGCCACAGTCTCTGGACGAGAACGCCCGCGTAGCCGCAGAAGAGGATAAGCGTCGCCGTAACACAGCCGCAAGCGCCCGCTTCCGCATCAAAAAGAAGCAGCGTGAGCAAGCTCTCGAGCAGTCCCAAAAGGAAGCGCAGGAGAAGGTCGCCAAACTAGAAGCTACCATCCAGCAACTGCAGACGGAGAACGCATGGCTCAAGGGACTCATCACCGAGAAGAACGGCGGCAAGAGCACTACAGACGAACTCAAGGCACTCATCAACAAGCGCGAGCAAGCCACAAGTGGACGGAGTAGCGGTACGCACACGGATGGCGTAGGCACCTCGATTGAGAGCCAAAAGGCGGATGCCTAAAATACGTCCTTTGTTTCTTCTTCTTCTTCTTCTTCTGTCCTTTCTTCTCTGTACCTTTGTTGCTCTCAGTCAAGCTGGTCAATCTTTACTTTTGCGTACTGAGCCCATGTTCTGCTGTGCTGCTTCCACGGTTGGTCGGGTGGGCGATGGAGGATATGCCATATGATTAGGAAGAGTACGCGATCATATCCATGTAGACGAACGGATGAATAAGTAGCCGATACCATTTTCAACACATATAATGCCAGATGTTCCAACACAAAGGGAAAAGCCTGTTTTCTCTGCCAAGTATCAAACATGGATTCTGAAGGTGTTTTTCCTGTTTTACATTAATGTGCTCGTGAGGAGAATGCGTTGTAGCGTCCAGGTTATAGCAGGAGACGATGAGTGGAGTAGCAAGTATCAATATAGTAGGTATCAATTTCGCTATGTCGACGGGGGGAAGCGCAGGACTATGCACACTGTGGTTTCAACGCCGTACCCAGGAAGAGAAGAGCAGCGATTTCCAATCAAAAAACACCCCCAGCTTTCTTCTCGGCCCTCAGCCTCAGCGGGCCACTCACGTAGCTTTCGCTTGGCCCTTCATACGGGCCAGTCTGCATCCTACCCACCTTGTTCGATCGTCTGGATGGAAAATGCAATGGCTCACACCTGGGACCATCAACGCCCTTGGCGCTATTATCCTTCTAGATAGCAATCCAGGTGATGGTAATGACAATGTCCATGCCCTTCTTCTCGGCAGCCTCCCACTTGTAGCTGTATGTGCCGTCCTTCTCGTTGTTCCAGAAGGCGCCAACCGCGCTGTGCATGCCGCGACGACCGTGCTTGTCGGGTTCCGCGGGAGAGCCAATGTGTTGGATGACGGTGCTGTTGGCGATGTACTTGTAGGCAGGCTGCGAGGGAGTTTCAGGGGTGGAGGATTCGGATGAGGGTGTAGTCTTGCTGATGAGCGTCTTGAGGATGTATTGCTAGGGTAAACGTTAGTACATGATGGAGGCGGTTTGACGTCGCGTGCATGGTTGCGCCAGCTAGTCTAACTAAAACTTACAATAATCTCGCTGTTCCAGTCTCCAACCTTTGTGTGGTCGTATGATTCAGCGGCGCCGATAGCTTGCTCGCAGGCCTAGGTAGTTTGGTTAGCTCATGCAGCCTCATCCAGACGCATGCAGGGCGGCGTACCTGCTGAGCAATTTGCTCCAGTTCAGAGGTAGGAAGCGGTGACGCGGACTGTCTCTTTGTCAGTATACAATAACTTGTGCTTGCCGAGCAAGACACTTACTGCCATGGTGTTGACTGTGCTGTATAGTGATGTTGTGAAATGTGGAGCAGGAGGTTTATCGATGTCTCGAACAGGAACGTAGTGTGATGAGACGTAAATGTCGTGTTTACTCCCAAGGATCAGTGTTTGGACAAAGCTAGCGTCGGCGGCCGGAGTTGGATAGACGTGGCAGGTGCGCAGGTGGCACCCAGGGACCGGGCCATCCCCGCATGCAGCCTCAGAGCCGATGCTGTCACGTGGGCGACATGATAGGCCAAGGGAAGGCGTGAACTTGCATGGGTTTCCCATCGCGACCCGCATCAACGAGAGCTTTGACGGCATTGTGATGCAGACTTCTTTTCCTCACCTTGTTCCTACCACGAGATTCTTCGTCTGAAGCTGCATCAATCCTTGGCTCTCTTGGTGCCACTCAAGCGACCGATACTCAACCTCAAAAGTACCTCTGGAAAGCTCGCGTCGCAACATCAGCGGGACCATCACCACCATCGTCATGTCCACCCAACCGCTTCTCCAAACCGCTCCCGGTGCGTCGCGTCCTTCGCTCCGCCCCCAAAACGCATACTAACACTCTCCTCCAGGCAAGCGCATTGCTCTCCCCACGCGTGTCGAGCCCAAAGTCTTCTTCGCAAACGAGCGCACCTTCCTCTCATGGCTCAACTTCACCGTCATCCTCGGTGGCCTCGCAATCGGCCTGCTTAACTTCGGCGACAAGATTGGCAAGATCTCCGCCGGCCTCTTCACTCTCGTTGCCATGATGGCCATGATTTACGCCCTGTTCACCTTCCACTGGCGCGCAAGGAGCATAAGGCTAAGGGGCCAGGGCGGCTTCGACGACCGACTGGGTCCTACCATTCTGACGATTGCGCTGTTTGCAGCCGTCATTGTCAACTTCGTGCTGAGGTTGACAATGGGTGGTGAGCAACACCATGGCAAGAACTAGGAGAGGTACCAGGATGCAACGTGCGCGCAGCAGCTGCCATCACCCAATAGTTTGTGTGCATAGTGGCTCGGGCGCACATGGTCGGATTGAACGTGGAGGGTCGTGGAAAGAGGCAATAGCGGGTCGTCAAAACATACTTGGGGATGCAGAACTGGTGAAGACGACATATTTGGATGAGTTGGAAGGGCGTTTTGTTATTCAGTAACATGGTCATGTTTTCAAGAGTTCTGTACAATTACATAATGACATGCATGTCGAATCGAGGTGCCTGTTGTACCTCTTCTTGTTTTTGTTCTAGTTGCAGCTATGCAAACCACACGTAAAGAGGACGCAAAGTACATTTGTTTTAGCTTTACGATCTTTCAGTCTCCTTGAGAGGACCGTGTGATAGAGAAAGACAATCCTTACCAGCGGGCGCTCCACTCGCATCGAATCGCTCACCCTACTGCTTAGAGATGAACTTCCTATTCCATACGAAAACAAGGAACAGGAACTTCTGTGGCCACTTGCTCACCTTCTGCATGATATCCTCCTAGGTTTTCTGTGTGTAACGTTTGATAGCTCGGTAAGTCCATGAAGGCTTGGACTATATGTATTTAGATATCGACGAGTTCCCACATATTTGGTTTTAACGGATGTTGGTTTTAGGCAGATGAGACCTGTGTTCCAACACACGGCGTGCTTGTCGAGTAACTCATGATGAATAGAGAATCTTCTAGGCACAGCAATGGAGTGTCCTAGCTGCTCGTTTGCCGAGCTGATCTGGTGGTGGGTAAACTCTTATACCGATGAAAAGATTCACCTATAAGAAGCAGGATACGTTAGATTTATCGGTGTGAGCCACGGTAGAAGGAAACACTGATCTGGAGTAAGCAGAAGGTGTAAAGGCGGATATGTTAACAAGAGCATATCAAATGATACATTCGTCTGAGAACTAGCTTCTTGAATTCCAGCCGTATGAGCCCACCCAAGTGGATGCAGACAAGAGAGACAGGAATTACTACGATGACGTTAAGCACTGTAGAAGTGTGCCTTGTGGTTGGCTTTGCAAATCATGAAAATAACATTGCATTTGATTGCACATGTTTCACATTTTCAAAGGACTAGTATTGCTACTAGAGCTCACCGTTCGACAGCCTCTCTATGGTCCTAGTTCCAGCTCTACCAAATGAACCTCTGCAAGTTACCAGGCTCACTGGACCACGTGAATGTACGATACAAGAAAGTATTCGAGACAGCCGCATTAATAGCGAGCAGCCAAACAGTCTCCAAGACCATACGTACGTCAAACCCTCTGCTGTTCGACATTGCAGCTTGGTTGCAGGGTACATGCAGCCGCCAGATTATCCATGGAATGATGAAATAACGAGGCTCTACTAGTGGAGCAGTAATGAGTGAGAGCGCAGTGGTCACTAGCCACACAATGACGAAGCTTATCTGACAAGTAGGGCGATCAGCGTTGTCTTTTGTAAGACTGGCTTTACTTTTCTCCATTGGTGTTTGCTCCTTCTCAGGTGAGACCGGCTGTGGTGGTGAAGCAAGCGCTTGAACAGTAGTCCATGCACATACATAGTATACTGGGACTGCAAGGTACTTCAACGTGGGGTATAGTCGAAGCACCTTGAAGACGTAGAAAACAAAGTGTCGGTTGTCGGCCAAGGTATACGGGTGAATGATGGTATTGAAATGGACTGCAAGGAAGCTGCCGGCTATGAAGAACGCAGTCGTTGCAGTTGTCGGGATTCCGTAGTAAGAGATGTTGAGATATTCATGGCACAATATCCGGAGACGTCTCGGTAAGAAAGTGACAGCAGGTCTGAGCAGGGGTCCAATTAATAGTGGTGCCGAGAAGAACGTAATGTAAGGCCAGATGTAGAGCATCTGAGGAAGATGAATAGTAGCCGTGTGGGCTGATTTGTCCCCTATCAATGTTAGCTCTTGTCCATACAAAGACGTATTCTACGCTTACCAAGGACAACACTGCCGTTCCAGATTACAAATCCAGTGAACAGAAATAGAAGGGTGATATATGGTAAGGTGATCTTGAGTACGACCAAAGGTTTCCGTATGGCTGCAACCACCACAGACAGCAGAAACATGACAACATCTAGCAATACATTAATATCGACTCTGATAGCTGAATACGAGGCGACGTACCATGGAGACCCGCGTCTTGAACATGACTGTCATAGATTGCACCATCGTTCCAACTGGTCTGTACAGCTGACCTAAGGTCTGAACTTGTTGAGATAGTTGCCGGCGCGTCTTTCTTCAGTGTGTCGATGACCGCAAGCCCAGCGGGGAACACAGCCACCCAAAAGATGTTGGTTTGTCGAAACAGAAGTGCAAAAACTCCCAGTGCTACTGCACTGATCATTCCCACGATAGTTCGCTTTGACATCGAACTCGTCAGATATGCACTATATGCGAATAGTACCGCCAGAGTTGACATCACATCTGTGTAGTACAACGCAGAGAAGAAGAAGAGAGGGGGGAAGAGTGCAATGTTAAGAGCGGAGTGAACGTCAACCACGAAGGTAGGGTCTCTCACAGCAGAGTCGCGCTCTGCAATGTTTTCGTCCTCCTGCAAGCTCTTGCCTGGGTTCTGACGCTTTCGAAGTAGACGCAGAATACCATAGCTCATAATCATGATGATACAAAGAGCTTCGGCGTTCAAAATGCGCAAGGAGGATGTTTCGCAGCCCAATAATGGTTTCGATAATTTGGAGACCAAGTAGCTTTGATCAATCATTAGTCATGTTCGGCCAGCAGGTGTTGTAGGCGATCGTACAGGCCAGGTGGAGTGGTGATCTTCGGATCCCATGAGTAGTCGCCTTTGCAGTACTTCTGGGCTTGGGGAACATGGAAGTACTCATCCTCGTATTCGGTCAGTATTAGAACACGTCGATGTTGCTGGTACATACCAGGTAAGGGTTTGGAACTTCATGTAGCACTTCTCCATACCATATAGTGGTGATGTACACAATGAATACAATGGCGCTGGGCAAAGCCCACGCCTCGAGTAGTAGAGGCATCAGTCTTCTTTGGTTGACTGCCCAAGCAATAGTCTAGGAGAAAGAATGGTGTCAAATGTCAGTGGACAGTTTGAAAGATGCGGGTGATCCTGATTTAGTTAGCTTACCGCGGTCCGGGCGCGTCGTGCATCTCAAAACTTGGACAAACAACTTGAAGTCCCCGATATTACGCGTTGCAACATGGCATTACCTCTTCCGCCGGGGCTGACGCCCCCCGAGATAGCGTTCTTGTGCGAGATGGAGCTCGTCACTGTCATACCGCGGCAGAGACTTGAGGGATTGGAGCTTCTCGGCGTAGGTGTGCCCCTCCACCCCGCCATGCTTGCTTGTGTATGTGTATTGTGTATAGATTGTTTATGTTGATAAATCATAGGGACCCATAGAACCGCTCGTTCCTCCGCACCGAACAGACATTCCTCTGTGGCTAGCTCTCCTGCTCAAGCGACAGCGCCGCGCCAACATACTTCCACCGCCATGGCTTAACACGCACTCTCTCAATGCCATCCTCGAACACGAAATCGAATACGCCGAGACCTTCTCCCCGCCACCCCGACTACCACCGCAGCCCTCAAACAATACACTTCCTATCTCCCCACCGTTCCTACCCAACTCGACAGCAGGAGGAGCACCAGACGCCTTGCCATATCACTGGCTTGAGCTGGGCGAAATGCTGCTCGAAACAGCGTCGGACGACTTCGAGGAGCCAGACAACGTACGGAAACTGCTGAGAGGCCTGAGGGAAGTACGAATGGCCAAGCTCAGAAGCGGTGTAGAAGTACTGGATGCAGGAGGTGGTTTCAAAATGAATGGTGTGGGAGGTATGGAGGTAGGAGAAGGAAGGACGTTCATTACTGGCGTTATTGATGGGTTGAGGTGCGTATCATGCATAGCATCAGAAGGTTGGTACTAACCGTCAACAGGAAGATTGCAGCATCGCGAGAACAGCAACGCAAAGACCGAGACCGAGAGGAGGCAGAAAACGGTTACGCTGGTACAGCCGACTATGACGACGACGAGATGGATATGCAATGAACCCACGCCCTTTCCAATAGCTGTTCTTAAACGTCAGCTTCCGAATGGAGTAAAAGCTGTACAAGGGCAACTCCCAGAACCCAGCTACGAGCTATCCGCGGCGATATTCGTTGTCAAGTCCGTCAATATCTCCATCGACAACATGGGCGCTTGTTTTCACGACGTGCACGAAACTGGTCGTGTTCTACACCGGCCTCGGCGCATTACTCCAACACTTCTAGTGCATTGCTGACAAGTCATCTTGGATGTCGGCGGCATAACAGAAAGAACGCGGCGCTTGCTGGGTGCCTCGTTCAGGTTCTGGACTCAAAATCTCACTTTGCGGATTTACGTGCCATGATAGCAAGGATGGACCGTGAGTCCCCAAGATCCATGCTCGAAAGTGACATTTTGAGCACGTATGCCCATATAAGTGTCACTATGGATCATACCTCGTTCAAGATGCTACTCCATTGTGTTGCGTTAGCTGGAGGACTATGGAACAAGGTGTTCCCAAGTCGTAACTTTCATAGTCACGCTACACATCCGCGATTCAATTCACATATCGCTCGGCAATGTTTACTGTTGTATCCGAGTTGAACGCGTTCAGCACGATCAAGACGATCGTTTATACCTAGATAGGCATTCCTTTGCATCCGAGGTATTTACGAATGTAGCTACTACGCCGGTCTCTAGACGCGGTGAACATCGTCCCCGTGACCTTACCTACCCCATGTGTACCGGCAAAAAGTTCCGATGTATGTTTCTAGGGACCCTTTCACAGTCAAGGGATAAGATACCCTCATATGCAAGTCATGGAAACTCGATATCGCCGAGCCTAGAACAAGGAGCTGCCCTGAAGAAGGCCCGTCAAGGCCGTTCCTCGGCCCGCGAACAGCGTTGCGTGACAGCAACACAGGCAATACCCCAAGAGATATTCGATAGCACACATGAACGCCTCGATGCGAAGGGCCATGTCAGCATGCGCGTCATCATAGTCTGTGCAAGGCATCATATCGTTGATCTGGCGGTTTTACGGTCTCATCGGAGGAGGGTTGTGATGAGATTAGAGTGCCGGCGGAGCCGCACGTCGCCATCCAAGCCATCCAAATTGAGTCGAGACTGCAGTACCAAGGTGTGCACGCTCGCTGAAAAAATTCAGTGCAACTATACTTGGGCGACCGAGTGAATCACTTCAGCAAGACCGTGTCGTGGACAGGCTATAGGGCAGCAATGCGCGTGACAGCGTCGATCACTACCCACGATGTGCGAACAACTGATTCATGTAGTCTTGGTGGTAGGTGAATCGGCAAGCGATTGGGAGCAGTGTCTTTCCGCGCAACACACAGATGCGAAAACACACCTGTATGCATGTGAAGAAGGTGGTCATGGCATTACCATGCCAGTGTTGCGTAACGTATCTTTACGACTTATCAAATATGAAACGTTAGCTCAACAACAACAATTTAAAACCCTCAAATTACTGAACAAGTAATCCTAGACACGCTTACCCGCTCTTCAGCCTTCCCGGAAGCACCGACACGTGGTTAAGACATGGATGGGTCTCTCTTCTCTCGGCTCACTCTGGTTGCACTGTCCACGCATCTATCCCGGCAAATCGACTCCACAACAACAAGCGAACAATCTGTCGCAGTGAGGCTGACAACAAGCTGACGAAACTAGTCACGGCCAAGTGTCCCGTCCTATCTTACCGTATAGTAATAACACTCATAACACCATGGAAACTTTCCATCCTTCGAATATGCGCCCAAGAAGCAAGGAAGACGGCGTGACAAAGCATGCACACCCCAAACAGGCATCATGCATGCATGAAAGATACATGTGTACGTGAGTCGCGGCATTCATGCGCGAGGTAATGGACACGGGTACTGGGGTTGTGAGTCGTAAACAAGAAATAGAAAAATAGGATGATTACGTGAGTATTTTGGATAGAGTGGTAGACTACTACATCGGCGAAGGAGAGCTCAAGAGAATGAGAAGGAAAAAGTAAAGTAAGGTTTCGTGTATGCGATGTGGTGGATTGAGAAAGATGGAGCAAGACGAGGGGCGTGAGAAAAGTATATCTATATGCCGTAATTGGGAATGAGTGAAGGGAGCCCAGAGGTATCCTACCATGGGGTGAAAGACAAGAGTACGCTAGCATCATGTCCATTGGTGTTGTCTTAGTGATTCGCCCAAGAACATTTTTTTGAGGTTCCAATTCGATCATCCCACCCTAGGTCGCAGGATCGGATCTCCAAGCTAGCCTTACGGCGGCAATCCCTAGGTGGTCGAGCTTCTGGGCTGATGGAAGAAAGTTTTCGTCATACCACTGGGCATTGGAGTGCATAGTAGTTAACAACACACGTGGCATTGCATTGCATCGCATGCCAGAAGCAACACGGTTTCGATTTTTGGTGTGTGAGTAGATCTTGGTCGAGAACGTTAAGGACTGCCGTTTCTTCCGAATGTCTATGTCGCGTGTGAAAACATTCTTTTGCGTATCGGATTAGAAAACGATAATGCTTGTTGATCCAAAAGCAGAGCATTGTGCATAAGCCCAGGATCTAGAGGTTGCCTTTCCGCCGTTCTTGTCGCAAAACAAAGCTAATGCCGTTGATCTCTCGGTAGTCTTTTTTTTTTCTCGTGTCCGACACGTGCGCACGTTACCTACCAAGATTTCCATTCCAAGATCCCATGTCTGACCTTCCCGAGACCATATATCGAACCCGACGCAGCTAGTAAACCTTCACCACCACCATTATCGCAATACCACACATCGCAATACCACACTCCAATCTCCAAGACTGTAATATCTTACTGGGATTCCAATAGCAGCGTTCAACATCTCTCCGCCGACTTACTTATTGCAGTAAGCAGTAAAGAAAAATGAAGAATGTGAGACATGCCTCATACACCTCCAGTGTGATCTGATGCCAGCTTTCCTTACGCACCTTACTTTACTACATGTGGGTACCTTGCTTGTGTTTATGGCCAGACGAGATTTGAAGCGGAGGTCGTTAATGAAGACATGACAGGGATATTGTAGCTTTTTCCGCGAATAGGCATGAGGCGGATGTACCGGATACTGAGCCTGTGAGCTGCTGTATGGGGGATGGTGAGACGGGGGTCCTGGTATGTGGATTATAGCTAATGGAGAACTCGTGTTTGCACGATAGCGATACGATATCTGATGAAGGTTATTAGCTAGTGGAGAGGAGCTAGGGTTGGCGAGTTTTACTGTTGCACATTAGCAGCTTGGATGATTGATACCCGTGCGATGATTTCAAGCTACCAAATGGCGCAGCATTGGAGAAAACCATAAGTGTGATTGTTTGTTACAAAGTGGGTTTGCGGCTCGATCATCGATGGATGGAACCTTGCAAGCGCATATACGAAGATGCAGACGCAAGCAGCCCCATCTCTGTGAAATGGGACAGATTCGCATGCTCATGGCCCTGTGTAGCGTTTCGCCATATGGGTCCAAGTTGCAAAGCGCTGATCAAGGTTCCCAGTTTCCATGCCTCATTCTCCTCGTATGCAGATGTGGCGTACCAATAACCCCTTAGGGAGATGAAGCGTACTCCGCGGACTACGCCGCAGGCAGAATTCCATTGCAGCAGCGGAGCTGAGATCCTGCAGGAATCACATTTTGCTCCTCAACGTTGAAGAAAAACGCCACATGGCTCCATGCTAAAGAGTTCTTTTGCTTCCTTGAGGCGTATTGCTTTACATGTTTTCCAATCCCGAGTCAAGTCCGTACTCGCGCATTCTCACGTGCAGCCAACACCAAAAACACATTCAATCCTTGGAGAGGACATACTATTCGAGTTGAACGCAATCTTCTGCGAACACAATCGATCTCTAATCGTGCGTCATGGTTGAATATCGATACGTCGGTAGCAATCATCGCGACTGGGGTCGTACAAGCTATACGCGCGCAAGCGGAAGAAGCGATGAGATTCGTGGACAACTGCAAGGGATGTGCAAACTGGTTAGATGCTGAGGCTGACGACTCGTACTTGCTCACGCTCAACATCCTGGTTCCACTCGGTTTCCAGGACCTTGGCAATGCCTTTTCCTGTAGCGCTGTGTGTACTTCTTATGGCATACATTGCTCGAAGCAGACGTCAGAAGAGACCGAGTTGTGCACGAAGTAGCCGTCAATCGCCGCTTAGTAGCTCTTTTGCGCCGCCAGCCGTAGACGTGGGCAGTACCACGAGATAACTCGGGATATTGATCAAAGTTTGTGCAGACGCGGCAAATGGTCGCATCCATCGCTCGTCTCATCGCGACCCAGAGCTGCGCCGCATCGTGTTCGTCTATACCACGCCGCAGATGCGCATTCTTCTTCGTTCACATGACTTCCAGCTGCCTTTTGGGACGGTCATTGGTAGCCGAGCCTCGGTAATAGTGCATCGGAGTGATGTCCGTTCTGCAATAGATCCACCGTGCGTACCGCGATGCTGGGTCGGCGTTGGCTCTCGCGTGTGGATTGTGGCCTGGGCGTGGAGGCTGGTGGGATGTTTGCAGCGCATCTGTAGAAATGCACTGATATCTAATGCAAACAAGGTTGTCGGCAACTGTACCATCATGTTTACCATGACGTCGTTCTGGAATTACATTATCGACGCTAGTCTCAGCACCCGCACATTGCGCAGCAGTGAAAAGCTGGCTGGCTGCCGGCAGCTAACGTATCCCCGCGGTCGGGAAGTTGGTAACTTTCATGGCCAAGCTACAGCTCCTAGCTTCCTGTGCGGGAGGTTGCTTAATGGCCTGTTTGTGATGGGATTTAGACAGAAAAGGGCCGAGATGTTTGTTAAGTACCTCCAAGTGAGCGAACTACTTTGGAGGCGTCAGAACGATGAAACACTTGTATGCGCCGTCTTCACGCTATCACCGTTAACAGGATTTCGAAATTGTTTACACAACAAAAGCGTCTGCACTATGGACTACTTGCGGTTGAAGATGAGGTAAGGTGGCCTGCAATGTCGATCTGTTGACCTAGACCTCTATTTAGGTCTCGTGCGACAATGGGGAATTTCCAGAATGATGATCAACAACAGTGCCCCTTGTGTTGACATAGTTTAGAGGCTAATCACGTTCGTGTACTCAATAATGCAACTTGACTCGGGGATGTACGGACCGACATGATTGGCATCCGCTGTCATTTGAACATCGCACAAACTCTGACAGGGTCCGCCGCGAACGGGAGTGTCGTCAACCGAAAGACAGCGCTGCTCTGAGTGGCGTCGGTCTTGGGATCTTGTATCACCAAGTTGCCTGGCTAAAGGGAGTAGGCAGTGTTTTCGCTTCGCCGAATTCGATAGTCGCTTGGCGATTGTCAGTCCCGAACCTATTTTTGTTGTGACAGCAAGCCCCAAAGAGTTTTGCCCGCTCTTATTCGCTCAGCGTCGCTCTTCAGTCGTCTCCGGAATGAATGCGCATGTGATAACTTTACAGTACCAGATTGCAAAAGACCATAGTGACCGGACGATTAGGATCTTGATATTGGAAAAACGAAACAACGCTCAGCCGTACCGCGGGAGGAGAGTTCACGGCCCGCGTGCACCCCGATTGGGAAAGCGAAGATGCAGATCGGAGCCTCTTTCGGCATTGAAGTAGGGAGCGTGCCATATCTCAATGTGCCAACAGGGGTAGACAGTTCGAATGAAGTTTTCACCAGGTGATCGACGTCGGGATTGAGCGCATCTCAACTGTGACGATGCGGAGATGCTCGAGGAATGTATCTGGCCGGGTCCAGCCGTAGGATGCTCGATAAAACAGTCGCTCAACAGTGGGGAGCGTCAATACGGTCAATCCCGTAGTGGGGGTTTAGTTCAAGACTAGGACGCCTCGCCGTGGTCTTCGAAGAGCGCACACCAGACGTTTTGTATCATACTGACACCACGGAAAGTAGTATACTTGAACTCTGTTTCGAGCCACGGTGTACGACTTACTGAGAGCAATAATCAAAACGAAGCAGTTCTGAAATACTATGTATTTCCAGCATTGTCCATGTTGCATCATTGAGCGTCGAGTGTAGTCGTGCAGAGGGATAGTTTAGTGTTTGATATTATCCGTAGTACTGCTAGCCGAAATCCGACTTGTGCTGATCGTTTTCTGATGGAAAAGGTGAACAGGTGGTATATGTGGTGCTGGTTAAGGCGTTGATGAGAACAGCAGCAAGGATATGTTCTTGCCAGTCTAACACCTTGAAACCGGCATGTGATACTCGGTAGGGATGTTGTCGTCAAGTCGCCGTCTTTATGTGCATGCTGCTTAAAGTCGTCACAGGCGCAGATCTATTGCTCTTAGTGGGGACGAGGCGGGTCGTCGCTTCGATCCTACAACTGCCGGGGGATGAGTCCCATATCGAAAATGACGTTTGCGGCCGCTGGGCATTATTGCATGGCAATTCGGTTCTTGTGTGGTTGGAGATGGCAAACTGATACTAGACGGCATAGGCCCGATTGACTCTTCCTCAGTTCCGACCGTTCGGGGGATTCTAAACGGAGGCTTGCAGTGGTGCAGCCGTACGGACAGCAATATCTTGATATTTGTGCATACGGCCAATAGGACGGACTGCGGGCTCTGCAGAAGAAATTTGGGCTAGGATGATTGGGAGCAGTGCACTTGAGCCGGGGAAGATGAGCCGGCGGAAGGTGCCAAGACAAGTTAGAGACGGCGCGAGCAGAGGGGTGATCTTTGCTGCATCCAGACATCGAGTCTGCGACCGGGGAGAAGGTTCGCAGTGGGTCGACAAGCCTGATGCTGCAGGTCCTGGCTCGCGTCCGCGCGTGTGCGTGTGCTCTGCGGGTCTTGATGCAGGCGACGGTATGTTGTTATGCTTTGAGCGCAACCAACATGGGGGTTTATGCCTACTGAGTGGTGATGTGATGGCATCGACAAAGATTGTCTTTCACCTTCTGCCAGTCACCGCCGACAATGGATGCGATGCGTACTGTTGGCTCTTCCCGTCGAAGGCCATGGGTGGATCGGCTGGGTGAATGCAGTCAGTGCGTGCACGGTACCTCAACATAGGGACCGGGCAAGGGAGAAATGCCGGGGACAAGTCCTGGCCTCGCTCGCCAGCACGGTCTCGCCGTCGCGATTAAGGATGCTTGCGGGCTATAGTCGAGGTTGGGAGCAGGCCGCATCCCACATGCGCCAACGCTCCGTTAGCCCTGGCTCAACCCCCCTGCAACGCCTGACAGAAGGCCCCTGTCCTGTTCACACGAAGCTTTTCTCGAGTAGGTGGGCGGTAGGATCCTCCATCGGGATGTGATAATAACAGGACCATCCGTCCACTGTGGAGAAAGGCAATGTTGCGCCGTTCCATTGCATCTTGGTCGCCATCCTCTAACCCTCTGCTGGCAGCGTCTGTTTTCTTTTTGGTCGCTCTTTCCCTCGCTTGGGCCGCGACTACCTCACGAACCGTTGGAAGGAACCCCACGCTCCCCTGCAGAGGCAAGCACGACCCTTGCAAGCCTCTAGGTCCATCCTGCTCTGCTATCGCCATTACAAGACAGCGGTCCTTCCCCAGCTGCAGCCCCTCGTTCAAGTTAGCTCTAGAGCTTTCACTCTCAAACACCTGCATACGTCCACGAGAGACAGACGGTGTCTGAGCTTCTACCTTGCTACCGTCTTTGTGTAACGGAAACGGCGCTCGTCCCAGCGTCAGCGAATCCAGTACTGCGTTTCACGACAAACACCACGACGACAGGCCAATTCGTCGGCCTCGAATCCACATCGGGTAATTGCATTCACTGCAGCATCAGTCACTTGCTTCACTATCTAGCATTCACATTACCGTGCGCTAGCCATCGGGTACGTCAGGCTCCGTTTGTCGCATCTTATCCGTTAACATGGAAACAGTACGACCTTTCAACATAGACTTCAATTATCACACATAATCTTAATCGTGTGCGATTGACCAACCTATCTTACCTTTCTATCAATCTACCTGGGCGACTACCAGATGCTTGGGACGTGTGCTAGCCGAAGTGCAACGTCCAGCTAGACGACTACAAGGAGCATCTCACTTCAACATCTCATCCGCTTCACGTACTTGTCATGGATACCGTCATGGATACCGACATGGCGTCATTCGTTCCCGAGCAAGAAGAGATGGATAAGCGATCGAGCGCACTAGTAGCGCCACTGAACATTCAGAAGTCACCAAGAAGGTCGCGATCGCGTGTCGGCCGGGGCGTTTTCGGTCACAGCAGGCAGTCGTCCTCAAGAGGAACTCTATCGAGCCGGTCGCAATCACAGATATCGCCTCCTCTAACACCCAAGACTTCCAGCGAGGCTATGGCTCAACAGCAGCAGGAGCAGCAGCATCCTCAACCCGTCTTCCACAACTACCTCCGCGCATTTTACCATTACAGCCCAAGCTCAACGGTATCCTCGTCGACCGACGAATCTTCCATCACCGTCGCCATCAACCAAGGCGACGTTATCCTTGTTCATTCCGTTCATCCTAATGGTTGGGCTGATGGTACACTCTTAGCTTCAGGGGCCCGCGGGTGGCTGCCCACCAATTACTGCGAACCTTATGACAATCCAATAATCCGGAACCTGTTGACCGCGTTAACGTATCTCTGGGATTTGGTGCGCGATGGAGAGAATGGCGATCTCGGTGCATTTTCGAGACAAGATTATGTAAAGGGCATGATTGTTGGCGTGCGCCTGTTTCTCGTAAGTGAATTCAGTAACGGCGTAGACGAAGCGTGTTTCTAGCTCATTCACTAACTTCTATCAGGAAAGGACTGAATGCTTGCAGAAAGACTCACGCCTCATCCTCACCCATGTAAGCTTACGGCGTATGCGGAAAGCTCTCTTGGGAGATTTGTCCACACTAGTCAAAACAGCCAAGACCTTGCAAGAGGCCTTGCAATCGAACGAACTCCAGGTTCCCGTGTTCGAGCACATGGACGAGCTTGTTTTCAAATCATTTAAGCTGGTCACCCGGGCCGTCCGGTTCCTCGACATCTGGACAACGGACGCGGTGGCGCTGTCGCTTTTCGAGCTTGGCGACGCAAGTAGTCATCGACCACTCACCCCGCCGTCCGACTCAGCCGACGCTGCTGTGGAACCAACAGAAACATCAGCTCCTGCTGGCGAGAACAGACTTCTAGCGAACGGCTGCGACTCTCCAGTCACACAAGGTACACCGTCTGCACACGACGACTGGTACAGCGCAACCGCACACCCCTCACGAAACCTGAACCGCCTATCGGTTGCCTTTTCTTTGCCTTCAGAGCCAGACTCTCTTCAATCACCGGTACTGCCTTCGCGCTCATCAGTCCAGTCGAAACGTATTTCCGTGACGCACCGATTGTCGTACACCGGTAAATCAGCAAGTGCACGTAAAGGAAACTTAGCCACCGAGAAGCTGAACGCCGCACACGACGCTTTCTTGGGCTACATTGGTTCTTTCATCGGGCTGCACCTCCAATCACGGTCTTCTGAAGAGCTCGCCCAGATTACCCAACACTCCGTTGTTGCGTGTCGCCAACTACTCAAAGTCGTCGAAGAAGTATGGGAACGAGACTCGCGAAGATCCGAACAGCTGGAAGAAGCACGAGATACCATGTATACCCGTTTGACCGACCTAGTGCAAGCGACCAAGGACATGTTCGTGAATGCCGACACTGATGTTGAAGAGGTGGTAGCGCCCGAGGCAGGGAAGCAGATCGTCGCTGCTGCCACAAGCTGTGTTCGCTCTGCTGGTGACTGTGTCACCAAAGCTAGAGTAGTGATTGAGAGGATTGGTGACTTCGAGTTTGAAGCTGAGCCTGCTGGTCTAGGGCTGTCAGAAACGATGTTCAACGAGCCCGATACGGAGAACCAAGTGTCCACGGTTAGGTCCGCCTCGCCGAAGCCTACGGATACCGTTCTAGAGACGAACAAACCACTACCCGCTACGCCAATTGAGCAACGTGAGATGCCTCCACCACTAGTCATCTCAGAATCGAAGCCACTTCCTGAGGTGCCGCAACCCTCACCTCTCGATACCAACAGACTCAGCCTTCAACCATCGACCCAGTCCGTCATTGTCGAGAGCCCAACTGCCGTGTCGTTCAGATCGTCCCGATCATCGTTGCCTCCTCTCAATGCGGTACCAACTCCGTCACTACCTCCGCCTCACGCATCTGACTCCGTCGAGAGTCCCATAAGCACGGCCCAGGAAAGTTTCGCCGGTTCTACTAAAACTGATAGCATCTACGTTTCTGTGAATGACGGAAGCAGCACCTACTTCAGTGCCCAAGGTGATTCTGGAAGCATTCTTTCGCACACGTCGACACGTGCTACTACCCCAGATCATTCGCCTACGAAGAAGGAGAGTTGCCAGACTTTAATCAGCAGTTTCGGCAGTTCCTCCGAGCTTCGATCTTTAGCAAGCGAGGATGTCGCTGCTGGCGAAGAGCACTTGTTGGAGACTACCTACGTGCATGAATTGATCTATAACAAGGAAGGTCAAATCTCTGGCGGTTCCCTTCCAGCGCTCGTAGAGCAGCTGACCACTTTCGAGTCTACTCCAGACGTCATCTTCGTCAACGCCTTCTATCTTACTTTCCGTCTCTTCACAACACCGCTCGATCTGGCGCAGTGCCTTATCGACCGTTTTGACTACATCGGCAGCAGTCAGACAGTTGGAGTTCCGGTCCGTCTCCGTGTCTATAATGTCTTCAAGGGTTGGCTAGAAAGCCATTGGTGTGGCGAGAGTGACTCTGCTGCTCTGGGCGTGATCCTTGCGTTTGCAACTGGAAAGCTCCGTGCAGCCATGCCTGCTGCTGGCAAAAGACTCGCCGAACTGACTTCCAAGGTGACAGAAGTAAGGGCCGGAGCTCTTGTACCTCGCTTGGTGTCTTCAATCAGCAAGACGGGTGCTTCAAACTCAGCTTTCACCCTTGCTGATAGCAACGTTCCGTCACCAATTGTAACCAAGAGCCAACTTAACGCCTTGCGAGGTAGTAAAGAGGGCAGAACGCAGTGCAGCATCCTGGACTTCGATCCTCTAGAGCTTGCCAGACAGTTCACCATTATCGAGTCGAGGCTCTTCTGTGCCATTCAGCCCGAAGAGCTCCTTGCCTTGGAATGGACAAAGAAGAAAGATTCCAAGGCTCGCAACGTCAAAGCGATGTCAACTCTCTCGACCGACCTGGCAAACTTGGTTGCCGATACCATTTTGCAGCTTGAGGATGCAAAGAAACGCGCAGTCGTTATCAAACAATGGGTCAAGGTTGCGGCGAAGTGCTTGGAGCTCAACAACTACGACTCATTAATGGCCATCATCTGCTCGCTCAACTCTTCCATGGTCATGCGTCTCAAGCGTACCTGGGAGCTTGTATCTGCAAAGACCAAGACTCGTTTAGACGAACTCAAAGCGATTACCGACGTGGGACGCAACTATGCGGTGCTCCGACAGCGTCTGCAGAACCACATCGCGCCATGCATTCCGTTCGTCGGCATCTATCTTACCGATCTTACTTTTATTGATGTCGGAAACGGCACCACGCGACAGCTTCCTGGTGACTCTGGTTCTGACAGCGTCTCTGTCATCAACTTCGACAAACACATGAAGACAGCCAAGATCATTGGTCAGCTTCAATCATTCCAAGTTCCTTACCGGCTAGCTGCCATCCCAGAGATGCAGGAATGGATGGAGAGCCAGATCCAGCGAATGCACGCAAGCGATCAGGCCAATGTCCAAAGCTATTACCGTCGATCGCTGCTTCTCGAACCGCGAGAGGCACAGCACTCCGTAAGAGGCTCACCATCTATTGACAACAGTGCGCAAAGCACCTTTTCGGCAGAAAGCCGAACCAATTCGAAAGATAAGTTCGAGTTTCTGAACTTCAACTTCTCCACCGCGAACCTGAAGGGTTCATAGACATGTATACTGCGCTTCATTGCGCCCTTCTTCATCAAACGCCTCTGGATGGCGACTTGCCCGACATACCTTAATGTTTGCGTTTTTACTGCATCTGTTCTTGCCCTTTACGTCACGGACACTTACGATACCAATGCCGGAGTCTCTTTTGTTTGTTCTATACCACTTCAGCGATTTCCTTTCTGGGAGGCACATTCATATTTTGCGACGGCAGCTTACAGATATCTGCACAACATTTGATACCTTTTGCATAGCTACTGAGGCTTCTCCAAGCCTGCGTCAGCCGGTTCTTTGGCGTTGGGAAGAGGAAAGAGGTCGCTGTCACGGCAAACGGTGTGTTGCTGCGATCGAGCGCTAAAAAAGCGTTACAAGAATGAGCATTGGAAGACAAAAGGTGTTTTTGTACTCATAGAACCACATGTAGAGTGGTCCATCGGACTGGCAGCTCTCCTCTGAATGAAAAAAATTCTTCAACTCAAAGATCGCCCGTCCACAGCCATACATGCAAGTTGTGAATGATTTTAGTGTTTATCAAACGGAAGAGTCCTATCAAGGAGCCCGTGCCGGATAAGTTGTAACGAACAATCGAGGTAGAGGAATGGATTTTGCTGTATCTTGTGACTCCAGTGACGAAACATACCATAGATACCTCAGATAAATTTCTTATAGTACCATTTAGGGACATATGGGTTCTATCTAGGATGATCACAGAGGGCTGGGCTCTTGCCTTCGGGGTGAGATTTCCATGCGGGGTTAAAGCTAGCGATCGGAACCAATGTGCTACCCCTCTATGCCACCATCGCGTCGCACAACCGCCCGCCCATCTGCAACACTTCCCTACTCGTCCACATATGCGCTCGCACATACTCACGATGTCAACACAAGAACTCCTAGTCGATGTACGCTCCCCCAGTGAGTTCTCCACCGGCTACCTCACCTCCGACATCGCACCTACCGTAAACATCGAGTACCAAATCATCGATCAGTTACCCGAAATATACGCTGCAAAAGGCATAGTTGTGGGGAAGGATGATGCAGTCACACTGTATTGTCGCAGTGGTAGACGCTCAAACATTGCATTGGAGAAACTGAAGGAGCTAGGGTTCAAGAGGGTGAGGGATATTGGGGGGTTTGAAGAAGCGAGGAAGGTTTTGGATCGCGAGCAGGTACAAAGACAGTTAGATGCTGAAATGGAGAAGAGCATGGGACAGACGGCCAAAGAGGCAGGGAAAGAAGACGAACCCAAGAAACATGTTAGGGTTAAGAGCTTCGGCGCATTGGTGGATGGGCTGAAAGCGCTTGAGAACTAAGAAGCGCAGGACAAGACGGAGAGCTGATAATGCATGGGAACCTTCGAAGAATACGATCACGTCAACACCCACGACTAGGCCTCCAATCGACCGTTACACGAAGCGACAATATGGACAGGTGTGATATGGAAATGCGGATGTCGGAGCATGAGTCCGGTTGATTCGATATGATATACAGGTAAATAAATGCTCCCTCAAACGAGTGTGTCAAAGTTGGCTCCCCCTAATCCTCAAAACTGCTGCGTCCTCCTTAGCACTCCCGCTAACTAGTTATGCAGTTCTACAATAATGGTGTCTCTACACGTCCTCTGGTCACCTACACATTGCTTTGGAAAGAGAAGCTGTTAGTACTGTCCTTGAACATGGGTGTTATGTCGGTTCCGCTGCTCCTCTTCGTTGGCATGGTTTTGGTGACCCTTACCACGTCCATGTCCACCCTGAGGAGCGTCAGAAGGCATAGTAACTCCAGCGGCGCCAGGGGTGATCTCACTGGCAACTGAGGACGCGGCTGATGAAGCAACAGCGGTACTCAGTGACGAGACAACCGTGGTACTCATGCCTGACTCTACAGCATTTCCTGAAGGCATGGCTCCCGTAGGCATAACGGTACCAGAAGGCATAGTACCATTTGGAGCACCGCCAGGACCGCCGCCCATACCACCAGAATTCTCGTTCTCAACACCTCCCTCTTCAGTCCAGTATGCCGCGGGGGTGATATTGTAAGAGTTGGTCGAGTCCATGCCGAACGCCAACCAGCCAAACAGACCCTCAGAGATGTCATCGCCCAGCATGACGTACTCCACGAATGGATCAACATCCTCAGCTTCTTCAGCGAGGATAGAGTCATCCGAGTTCGAAGTGACTTCCTGTTCGTTGCTAGCATAGGGTTCTACCGTGTCGGCGAGTGTGATAAGGTCCTGGTCGAAGAACATCTGTCCCACGTGTGTGATGTGGCCGCCTGAGAGGGTCGAGTTGGCGTTTACGGTTGCGTTGAGTCTGGACATGACGTGGATATGCGTCTACAATACAGTCGTTAGTTGGTATGAATTATGCAAGAAGAAGATCACGCGGAATGGCGAGGACTTACAGCACGGCCGGTGTAATGTCCTGGGAAGATGGTCTGAAACACAACAACACCGTTTTCGTCGCTCTGCTGGATGCCACGCAATGCAGTGTTCTGCAAGTTTGACTCGTCATCTTCACCAACCCCGTTACCTTGAGCCACAACACCAGAGTACACACCAGTGGCGTTGCAGTGCCACATCTCGAGGTAAGCCTGGGGAACAGGTTCACATGTGTTCACATCGATGATCTGGATGTCCAACGTCATAGGGATGCCCTCTTGGTTTTCGGTAACGTCTTCTCGCACAAGCTCGCCTTCAACCCAGTAAGGACCTTGTGTGACCTCAGGTGTAAGAATGCAGGAGTTGTTTCCTGCAAAGAGAGTGGCGGGATCGGTGTTGGCAGTGACGCCAGTCATGTTCGACTTGTGATCGGTAGCGAGCACAGTATCAAGGTCACGGATGCGCAGGTATGGTTTGTCTGCTCAATACATCAGCTTCCAGTCTAGGGACTTTTCTCGGGAACAAACGTACCTTGGGCGATGGCCCGCTTAGCTCGAAGCTTTTCCACCATGGCGCTGCGACGAGCGTGCATAGTGATATCGTTACCACGCGCCTTGAGTGTATCATCGCAGTGTGAAAGAGACCGCTTGTTATTTGCCAAGTAGGCTCTTCGCTCAGCAGCGTCTCGCGCATGCTGTGCAGCACTTTCGCCTGGGTGTGCGAAAGAGCTCTGAGCCAAGAAGGCGACACTGATAAGGGCGGTAAGCTTCATGATAGGCAGTCGCTTAGTGAACTCGTGAACTAATGTAAAGAAGGAAAGCGATGGCGATGGAGACTTAGACTGCTACCGACCACTGACTTTATATCTGCAGCTCCTTAGCCTCCCTGGGGTCTCTAGATCACGATGTCGATGATGGAAACGAAACAGAAACATGGTGTTCGTCCTCCTATCCTTGACCCATACCCATGCCCTGCATGATCCTCTTCGACCTGTACGAGTCGTCACAAGCATACGCAAGACATGCTACTCTTTCGTAGCTTCAGCCGGGCTTGGCGACATGGAGGTCTGGGAGTATGTACGCTTGGACCCACCATTGGATCACTTCCTATCATTTTTGCTTGGTGTTGTATATGACCGTTGCTGTGATACGAAGCGCGCGTGTACATACCCAAGTGAATTCGCCGCAATCACAGCCCATGATGCAGTTTCCATTGTCGTCCAGAACATTATCACGATACAACCGGTCACAAAGCCCGATAGTTCACATCAACATGCCGAGCCTCAATGTCAATTTCAAGCTGCAGAAGAACCCCATCAGTTCAAACCACTAGCCTCGCGTCTCCCCATGCCCGTTCTTCCAGCCCTGAACAACACGGCTAGTCAGCCACGTAAGCCTCCAATGATACACCACGCAACTCAAAGCAAATCGGACCCAACTGAATCAAGAGACCAGATCTCATCACTTGTAGTTTGGTCTCCAACGTCTCTGTGTATAGTCGACATGCCTTACGTATGTGCGGGTCGAGCATCGGTAGGTTCCGCCGAAGAAGACGCGTAGACATGTCTTGGCAAACACTTCCAGCACCCAACTCTACTACTTTTGAGGTCAAGCGCACTTCGGGAGAGCCGCATACCCAGCGTGAAACTCTAGAGTGACCAATGAGGCGCTTCTTGATTATGTAGGTGACAGTTCTCGTTCAAGGCAAATCCCGGGCATGAGGCTTGGCGGGCTGTGCTTGCGTAGGTGTGCTAGGAGGCTTGCGCGTGGGCAAGAGACGCGTAGCGAGGGCTAAGCATCTTGCATTGGTGCTTGACCTGATGTTTGGGGGCCGAGAGAGTGCAGACAGGGAAGGAGGGGCGTTTTGACCTTCCAGGATTGCGGAGAGTCACCGATGTAATCCTGAGGATGAACTGCTACGTGAATAGATCTGTGATGTTTGTCTTGTTCTTTTATATCATGTACCAGTCACGACGCTGCAATGCCGAGATTTTGGTGAGGCTTGAGAGTATTATTTTTTCATTCGACCTTCTCGTATCCGTTCTCTGTACGCTGAACAACAAATCGACCACCATGTAAACTCACCCTCCATTAGTCGAGATGCAGCTCGCCTTCGCGGTCGGCGTAGGGGTAGTACTTCTGCGTCTCGGTCCATAGCGTCTCTTCGTCCATTTGACTTGCATCCAAGCCTGCAATGATGTCCCTGGTAATCTGTTAGTCTCACTCTTCCAATCGCCGAACTCAACTTACTTATCTTCAGCTAAAACCTCGAAGCCTGGTACACAGTCAATGAGCGCATACATGACGTAGCTTCCAATGAACGACCACGAGAATCCGACGAGGGCTTCCAGAACCTGAATACCAAGCTGCCGTACATTGCCGTCGAAGAACACTCCGCCAACGATTTCGGTGAACCCATCGTAACCAGCGACTTCTTTCTGCGCAAAACAGCCGGTGGAGATTGTTGCTAGAATACCACCAAGGCAGTGTGTTGCGAAGGTGTCGCCGTGGTCAACCCATCTCCAGCGTCGAGCAAAGTCACTGAACTTGATACGAAGCGCTTGACGACAAAACAACGCACCAAGTATACCAAAGAGGAAGGCTGTTGGCAGGTCGATAAAGCCTGCAGAAGGCGTAATCATGATGAGTCCAGAGATGGCACCCATAAAGCATGAGTCTAGACTCCAGCGTCCCACTTCCACGTAGGTGTAAACCATCCACGTGAGCGACCCACTTGCAGCACAGAGGTTCGTAACACACAAGGCCATTACGGACTTGAAGTTGAATGCCAGAGTCGTCCCAGCATCAAAAGCCAGCCACGAACCCCAAATACTGATCAGAGCGAGAAGTTGGCAAAGCGAGTTGACAGGACGGTGGACGACCAAATGGGATGGCGTTCGGGTCGACGACTTGCGTGAGCGGAACAACGGGTATGAGAGATATACGGACAAGGCTGTCGCTGTCGCTCCAGAATTAATATGCACTGGCGTACCGCCCGCAAAATCCACCACGCCTAGATCCATGAGAAAACCACCACCCCATACCATGTGAGCTAAGGGGTTGTAAACGAAGGTAGACCAGAGCTATTGTTGGTCAGTTGACCTCGTTGGCGCAATCGAGTTGTGTGAACTCACAAATATGAATGGTATCAATGGAAGTATTCTCCCTCTCTCACATGCACCGCCGACAGCGATAGCAGCCACCGTAGCTTGGAAAACCAATTGGAAGAAGCTGAACAACACTGCAGGAATTGTTCCAACGGGTTCTGCTAGGACATTCTTGTGAAATGCGTATTTGAAGTCTCCGAAGACCGCTCCTCCCTCACCGTATGTCAAGGTATATCCAATGAGAAACCATTGGATTGAGCAAACAATTACTGATAGGATAGCTGGCATGATGGCTGCCAGAGAGTTGGAACGTGTTGTATAACCAGAGTAGGCTATACCTACAGCTGGTATGATACCCCAGCCTTGACAAAATCAGCCAACGTGGTGAGTATCTGTGGAAGATGTACGTACAAAATACCGAACAGACGAGCACAAAGAGCGTATCAGTTCGATCGCAAGCCTCCCAGGCCTGCAGCACCTCTGTAGGTAATCCCATAGTCAACAACTGTTACACGAAGCCGACCCCTAAGATTGAGCAGACGGCTCTTTGACAATCCTTGTGAAGATACAATTGAGAATAACGAGCCCGTAAGGTGAAAGACGTCGACATGGGTTTAAGCAGCCCGCAGGAACAAGCAAGCCACCTCGGCTGAACGCAACCCGCTCCCGGTGTCCGCATTCCATCCCAAAGCGCCCAGCATTGAGGCGCTTGATAGGCACCAAGAAAGGATGTCATTGGCTTGACTACAGGTTGATGTCGATCGCGGCGCGACAATAAAGATAAGGAAGCGTCCCGACGGTCAACAACAGGAGAGCTGGTCGAGCAGTGCATTAGTCGACATTCAGCCTAGCATCAACGCGTGGTACCCGTGACTCTGTGGTTTGCTTCTGCAACGCGCCATATCCAGATATGGGGGTTCCAACAAGTCGATGGAGGACAAAAGAAAGTTGATGAAGCGTTATGAAAGTCTCGGTCGTTGCACACGGCGGATCCATCTCCACATTTGGTCGCACTAACGTCATTTTGAGCCTGCGCGAACTTTCCAAGGTTGGAAGGCACAACTCCAACTACGAATTGTGAGCGCTGTCCCTGACTAACCTACTCGAAATGTCCGATAGTGAAGAGAACGATGTCTTTGGCGTTGCACAGGATTTTGTTCCTCCAGCGCCCATTAAACCTGCTGGCGATTCCGAAATAGATTTCGACGGTCTGCTGGCACCCCCACTCAAACTTCATGAGGATCTGAAGAACGGTTGCGGCGGGCAGCTATGGCCAGCTGGCATGGTCCTGAGCAAATATATGCTCCGGAAGCATAAAGATGATCTCGCGGGCAAAGAGATAGTTGAACTCGGCGCCGGAGGAGGGCTGGTCGGGTTGGCGGTTGCGATAGGTTGCAAGGTCGATACTACGCTGCATATCACAGATCAAGAACCAATGTTTGAACTCATGAGGCGTAACATTGCGTTGAATTCTCTGCAGTCTCGTGTCAGCGCATCGATATACGATTGGGGCGAACCGACGCCGTCACACCTACCAAGACACCCGGATATCATCCTAGCAGCAGACTGCGTATATTTCGAGCCCGCATTTCCATTACTACAACAGACGCTAAAGGATCTGATCGGCGAGACTACTGTGTGCTATTTCTGCTTCAAGAGGAGGAGACGAGCGGATCTGACATTCATGAAGACGGCGCGGAAGATGTTCGACGTGCAGGAGGTGGTCGATGATCCTGATAAGGAGGTATATTCAAGGGAGAAACTGTTCTTGTAAGCGTAAATGAACCGACCATTAGCAGTGGCTAATACATGCAGATATCGCATCACTAAGAGGACTACGTGATGAGAAGGGTCCAAAGAGTAGTACGCCAGCGTCTAAGTGGGTGATTTGATGCGAAAACTCCTGGTGTGTGCTTCCATTGGCCATGGGGTTTAGGTATGCCAAAGTTTGGAAGACTCGATTCGCAGCTCAACCTTCATTACATCTTTCTTTCCGATTCATGGGGCCTCCTGTTCAAAATGCTCGCTCGTAAGAAGAACATCATCATCATCATCATCATCATCATCATCATCATTCATCTGTCAGCCACACTAGGCTATGCTTAGGAGTAGTAGGCTTTGATGAAAGTACTGAGTTATTATCCGACATGATACTCAACCCTTTGGTTCTATCTTCAATCGCCCACGCAACTTATGCGCTCTCCTTGTTCTTACGATGACTACTAGCCTCGTGCCGATTCTCAAAGAACTTGGCCGTAATCCCAATGAGCGCAATGACAGTCGAAACCGCTAGGAAATTGACAACCATATTGCCCTTTTCCCATTCCTCTTCCACCTTGATGCCATCCCTGCGCAGCTTCCTTCGCCTAGCCCATATATGATCATTTACGTTGTCCTGCGTTTCTTTGTGCCTTATGTCGTCAAAATGGGGAACTTGATTGCCTTGCTTCTGCTGTCCTGGACCAAAGCCGCCCCATTCGCCGTAGGACTCTTGACCGGCATCCTTACCTGCTTCCCCTCGTTCGTGTGCGTTGGAATATGCGTATTCGGCTCGCTTCGCACCATGGCGTCCATAGCCACCAGATTTGTAGAACGAAGGCGGTGGGCCTCGGAAGGTACTGCGCTTCTTGTTCAGCCCACTAGCCGGTCTTGAGCCATAGGCAGCGGAGCTGTAGCTCCCTTGCGGGTATTCATTCCCGCTCTGTCCCCATCGCGACTGCCGTTGTGAATGCTCCAGTTGAGCGTCGTATTGTGCACGTTTCTCTGGGACGGAGAGAACGTGGTAGGCTTCGCTTATAGCGACGAAACGTGTCGAGGCTTCGGGATCATTGCGGTTGTGGTCCGGGTGGTTTTTCTTGGAGAGGGTATAGAATTGGCGCTTGATTTCAGAGGCAGAAGCCGTCGAGGTCAGATGCAACGTCTCATAGTGGTTGACCAGCGCATCGGCGGGTCGTGGTGCTGTGGCATGCAAGTGTGCGACCTGAATGCGCCGCGGAGGAGCAGGTATTGTGCGACGGAGACATGCGTGACAGACGTATTGCGATGACAGGCTCGGTAGACGCGGGGCCGAGGATGAAGCGATTGATCGCAGGAGAGTAGATGGGCGGGGTGGCATTGCCCATTACCAGTATCCGGGGGTGTAGGTGCCCATGCAGGAAGTATGGGTTTGAGTGAAGGGTGGGCGCGCATGGAGGACGTCATCGCCAAGTTGCCGAGGCTAAGACAAGCATGGCCTAGCTGTGGCTAATCGACCGAATGCGTGGGCGATAGCCCACCGGCGTCTGTTAGCGGGGCGATTCGAGAGGCTCGTAAATTTCAAGATTGTCCACGAGACAAGCACTGAACGATCTCCACGGTCAACATGGCGGCCAAGGTAGCGGACGAAGTCGCCAACTTGAAGTGTACGGCTTTCTGCGGCCTCTTCGCGCGCGTTGTAGCCGCTAACAGCATACAGTGGACGACACCAGCAGTAAGCCAACCAACGGCGCAGCACAGGACGGCGACAAGCCCACAGGCGACGCGGACCATGAAGACTCGGACGACGACAATGAGGCCGAGGATGGTGCCCCCGAAGGCGGCGAGGGTGCTGCGAAAAAGAAGAAGAAGAGAAAGCCCCGAAAGAAGAAGAAGGCTGGGGCAGCAGGCGGCGCAGGAGGACCCAAGGTGCAGACATCACCGCCACGAGTCCGCATCGACGAGCTCTTCCCCAACAACTCGTATCCCGAGGGCGAAATCCAGGAATACGTCAACGAGAATGCGTACCGCACCACGTCCGAAGAGAAGCGCCACCTCGACCGCATGAACAACGACTTCCTCACCGAATACCGTAAAGGCTCAGAGATTCACCGTCAAGTCCGGCAATGGGCTCAGAACTGGATCAAGCCTGGCATGTCGCTTACCGAGATTGCCGAGGGCATCGAGGACTCGGTTCGCGCCTTGACAGGACATCAGGGCCTGGAGGACGGTGATGCGCAAATAGCGGGTATGGGCTTCCCAACTGGTCTGAGCATAAACCATTGTGCCGCACATTACACGCCCAACGCGGGCAACAAGATGGTCATCAACTACGAGGACGTGATGAAGGTCGATTTTGGTGTACACATCAACGGTCGCATTGTCGACAGCGCCTTCACTCTGACCTTTGACCCTGTATACGACAACTTGATCAACGCCTGCAAGGCCGCTACCAATGCTGGTATCAAGGAGGCCGGTATCGATGTTCGCATGAGCGATATCGGCGCTGCCATCCAAGAAGTCATGGAGAGTTACGAGGTGGAGATCAAGGGACAGATGCTGCCCGTCAAGTGCATAAGGAACCTTAACGGTCATTCCATTGGCCACTACACCATTCATGGCGGCAAGACCGTGCCCATCGTCAAGGGCGGTGACCAAACAAAGATGGAAGAAGGCGAGACATTTGCTATCGAAACGTTCGGTAGCACAGGAAAGGGTTATGTTCGAGACGACGTAAGTCACTCACCCAACCTTCTGCACTCTACTCAACTAACAACCACCTCAGATGGAGACATCACATTACGCCAAGAGGGCGGATGCACCGAAAGTCGCTCTTCGTGTTTCTTCGGCGAAGACACTACTTAACTCAATTACAAAGAATTTCGGTACTCTGCCTTTCTGCAGGCGGTACCTCGATCGATTGGGCCATGACAAGTACCTCTTGGGCTTGAACAACCTGGTCAGTGCGGGTATCGTCGAGGCTTACCCCCCGCTGTGCGACATCAAGGGTAGTTACACGGCACAGAGCGAACATGTAAGTAATCCAGGTGGTTGACTAATCTTTGCAAGGACATTTGCTGACGCACGATAGACATTCGTACTCCGACCCAACTGCAAGGAGATTCTCAGTCGCGGTGACGACTACTAAGCCCCACTTTTATGCTGCACATGAATTATTGTCATACTTGTAGTGAATTATAACAAGTAGAGATGAGGCTTCAGGGTTTCCATTCATGAGGTAATGGCTTCACGTTTGGAGTCAGGCATAGCATACATTAGAAACAACAAACAGTAAACAAACAGCATAGCTCATTGATCAAGGGTCATTTGCTCGGCTTTGCAATTTGCGTGTTGTTGAAGACTGGCGTGTCAGGACCAGTACATGTATAAATCAAGTAGTCATGCCGACACATCGTGTCCTCAAAACCCCGACGAAGACTCCAGTGAATGGCATTAGACTTGGTTAGGAGCTGGTCATCATCACCACGAAAACGTGCATTCGAGTCTGAAAGTCCAAGTATTGCATTGGGACAAGTCGTCGTACGTGTCAGAAAACTATACTACGCTCGCTCTTGAGCACTAGATTGATATGATATCGCTTCGCGAGAACCAAAGGAATCTAAGGCAATTTCCCCCTTCTCCTGTCCACAAATGTCATTTTTGAGGTGCTTAACCCTCGAAGGTGAAGCTGGTGCCGAGCTTGTGGCCGGCCTCGTTCAGCTTCTGGGTATCGAAAGAGCCACCAATACCGAAGGTCAAACCGCTGTTGACCTTGGTGTTGTAGGCGAGGGAAGCAATTCCAAGGTTGTTGATCTTGGCCTATATGGGATTAGCATGAACGCCCTCGTGCATACCAGGGACCATCATACCTTAGCGAAAGACGCAGGGTCAAGCTTGTACTTGGCAGCGAGCTCGAGGCCAACGTTGTTGCCAGACTTTGAGTCCCAGACAGCGCGAGCACCGGCCTCAACAGCGGGATTGACGCGCTGGTAGTAAGAGGCGGTGAAGACGCTCAGGGAGTTGGTGGCAGTGACGGCAGCGTTGTAGAGAGGGGTGGTGTATCCGACAGCGGCGGAGTACTTGGTGATGGCAGCCTTCTGCACATCGTAACCGACCTCACCACCGACGACCATGCCCTCGTGGCTAACAACAGCATCGGCAGTGGTGCCAATTGCGCCGGCGGCCGAGTAGTCGACGAAAGCACGGCCGTGGAAAGCGGGCTGCTTGAAGTGAAGGTTGACCTTCTGGCCCTTGTTGCCGGCAGCGGGGCTGAAGTTGGAGAGAACCTCGGTCTTCAAGCCGCTGGCGAAGGTGTCGTTGAGCTCGACCTTGGTCGCCAGCATGTTGGCAGTATTCCATGACTGGGTGATGCTGATGCCTGCGTCGTCGGTTGTCAGCAGGTTGATCCCGTAGCCGCTTACAGAAGCACCCTTTTTGCCTGGGGGCTGCTTCATGTAGAATATATAAGACTGAAAGTTGGAAGACGTATGAATGGGAATTACGAGGCTCGTAGAGCGGGGGAGAAATGAATGGTTTGTCGTACCGTTGGAAAGCGACTTCTTGCCCTCAAGCTGGTTGGTTCGTTAGCAATGGTATTTTTCCGCGTACTGTCGCATACTTACAGAAGAGGTGACGGGCCCATCGTGGGCAGAGGTTCCCTTGGCGGTGAAGTTGACACCGTTAGGGGCCTTGAGCTTGACCTCAAGGGCAGCTGCGGGCGCGTCAGTGCTTGAGCTTGGGAGTCAATTGGTGTCGCGGACCTGCGGCAGTGTGGTAGAAGTCCTTGTTGATAAGCTGGCGGCTCCGTTAGCAATGGCGCCATGCGGGAGCTCGTCGCGGGGAGCCAAAACATACGTCGTTCGAGGCCTTGGCGATGTCGCTGAACGCCGGCGGCGGGAACTTGGGGATGATCTTCTCGACCTTGACGTATTCAGTCATAATGGCGGTTTGGTGGGGGATGCGATGGAGGATAGAGGGGTGTTTTGGGGGTGGTGTTGCTGGCTGGAAGCAAAACTTCTTGAGAAGTCACGGCAAGGGTCCGCGCTAGTAATCCCGGATGATCTTCGTGCTGCCAGTTGGTCGGCAACGTGCGCGGATGGGAGCTCATCTATTCACCCATCTGACTCCATACTGGCCGTTATTTCATACGCTTTGTTGTCCGGTCTTGGTATGCATCGTCCAGAACCTCTTTCATTCTACTTGACACTGGCTTGATCCGATTGACACCTGCCATCTGTCCTTCTCAACCACGGAAATGCTCTCAGGCGCAGTCACCCTCGCGCGTGCCATCGTCTTCCAGTTGTTCGACCCACTCGCCCACGTATATGTCGTCGCCAGTCCTTCCTTGACCGGAAGCTTTGTACAGCACAAGAACAGCACATGCCATGAGGGGTGGGGTTGTCTGCTTGGGCGACAACGTTGACCCTGCAAGCACATCCCCATGCCACTATAAACCAATCACCATTTCAAGGGCGAAGACTGCCAACCTATTTGCCAATTCCTGCGGTTTCCATGTCAAGTCTAGCAGTCGAACAGGATCGAAGCAGTCTAGGTATATGCTTAGTCCGCATCTGGAGCGAAGCAGCCCCGGAGCTCTTGATCCCTTCTCCTCATGCTCGTTCTTGTTCCCATCGCATAGTGCAAGCCAGTGCCTCCGTCGGCTTTTCTTGGTTATATCTTAGAATCTTAGAGACTCTTTCCTGGGCTGCAGTTCCGATTGCTCAATTCGCATGAAGTGCGTTGAAGCACCGATGGAAGGGAGACATGGGTTGCCTATGTAATCGAATCCAGCCTTACCATCGGTGGCCGATCTCGGGTTTCCAGACGGCTCTACTCCGCGCCCCGCTAAATAAATAAAACTCCTAGAGTGACTCTGACGTTGATTATTCTAGCGCACGCGTCTGGACTTGCAACAATACAACAATTAGTCTTCTACTATTTTTTTT